>Ga0172378_10001894_pt1 | contig 19446 bp, 13 predicted proteins | sample GrowelOW332metaG_FD_119755 | JGI IMG/M metagenome (GOLD analysis project Ga0172378, IMG submission 119755) | Groundwater microbial communities from an aquifer near a municipal landfill in Southern Ontario, Canada - Pumphouse #3_1 metaG | ecosystem: Environmental > Aquatic > Deep subsurface >... | reverse complement strand
TTAAGGATATACAATATAAATTAAATAGACGACCAAGAAAAACGTTAGAGTATGAACGACCATTTAAAATTTTTTATAATTTTGTAAATAAAAAAGTTGCATTTGGTAGTTGAATCTACCTTATCAAGCTATAACATAAATTTGTTTGTAATTACTTTTAAATGTATTAATTTTGTATCTTAACGTAGATGTGCTATTGTAGGTAAAGTTAATCAAATATGGGTAATAAACAAGATATAAAGACATTAAAGAAAGCTAGAATACTTGAATTGAGGGAGTTGTTGGAAAGGTATAATAGAGAATATTATATACAAAATGCTCCTACTATTTCAGATATTGAGTTTGATCATTTAATGCATGAACTTGAGGATCTCGAAACTAAATATCCTGAATTCGCTGATATTAATTCTCCTACTCAGAGGGTGGGACAAGATATAAATAAAGAATTTTCTCAGGTAAAGCATAATTACCCTATGCTTTCCTTAGGAAATACTTATAATGAAGCAGAGATTAGAGATTTTGATAGACGTATTCGTAAATTGATAGATGAGGATATCTCTTATGTTTGTGAGTTGAAATATGACGGGACTTCAATTAGTTTGATATATAAGGATGGGGATTTAATTAAGGCTGTTACTCGTGGGGATGGAGTTAGAGGAGATGATGTAACAAATAATGTTAGGACGATAAGGACAGTGCCCTTGAAGTTAACTGGAGATTATCCTGCTGATTTTGAAATTAGAGGTGAAATCTTTATGCCTTTTGATGTTTTTGAACAGTTGAATAAGGAGAAACAAGAAAATAATGATGCTTTGTTTGCTAATCCTCGAAATGCTGCAGCAGGTACTCTTAAGATGCAGAATTCTTCTATTGTAGCTAAACGCAATTTGATGTGTTATTTGTATTATATTCCTGGAGAAATAAGTTTTGCTTCTACACATTATGAAAGTTTACAGAAGGCTAAAGAGTGGGGGTTTAATGTTGCTCCTTATACGGCTAAATGTGTTAATATTGAAGATATAATTGCATTTATTGATAAATGGGATAAGGAACGTTCTAATCTAAATGTTCCAATAGATGGAGTTGTGATAAAGGTTGATAATGTAGAATTGCAAAATCGTTTGGGATATACAGCTAAAACTCCCCGCTGGGCGATAGCTTATAAGTTTAAGGCAGAGAGAGTTGAGACTAAGTTGTTGAGTGTTAGCTATCAAGTGGGGCGTACGGGAACTGTGACTCCTGTTGCAAATTTAACTCCTGTGCATATAGCTGGAACTATTGTTAAGAGAGCTAGTTTGCATAATTCAGATATTATAAGAGAATTGGATTTACATGAGAATGATTCTGTTTATATAGAGAAAGGAGGAGAGATTATTCCTAAAATTGTAGCTGTAAATTATAATGCTAGGGCAAAGGATGCTAAAGCTGTGGAGTTTGTCGAATATTGCCCATCTTGTGGCACAAAACTTATAAGGGAAGAAGGAGAGGCTAGGTATTATTGTCCTGCCAAAAATATTTGTCTTCCTCAGATTATTGGTGGAATAGAGCATTTTGTTAGTAGGCAAGCTATGAATATAGGTGGGTTTGGTAAGGAAATTGCTGATATGCTTGTATCCTCGTGTATGATTAAGAATGTGGCAGATATTTATTCTTTGGTTGATTATAGAGATCAGTTAGTGGGAATGGAAAAGATTTTTTATCCCCAGGTGTATTTTATGCCAACTATACCCCTTTCGAGAGTTATCTATGCATTTGGTATAGGTGTAAGTAATATGTTATTAAAAGATTCTCAATTGCTGGCTGATAAATATATGAATCTACGCCTTTATTCTAAGGCTACTTTAGAGGAATTAATTGAATTAAAGATTAAGAGTACAAATGCTTTAAAAATAATTAATTATTTTAAATCCTTGGATTCTCTGTTCGATAATGAGCTTATTACTCTGAATAGACTAATGGAATGTGGAGATGTAGAATTTATTCCTACTGATTATATTATTTACGCCATGAATATTCCTGGGATAGATCTAGAGAAATCTAATCTTTTGGCTACTAAGTATGACTTTTTATATAATTTGTATAAGGCAGATTATGACAGTCTTATGTCAGTTGTAGGTATTAGTTCTCAAGATGCAATGAATATATTAAAGTTTTTTAAGTCAAATTCGACTTTGGTACGGAAATTGAACACATTACAAATATTTAGATTACAGGAAAAGAGTGTAGATAAGTTACTTCAGTCTATTGAGAAATCTAAATTGCGAGGAACTACAGCTTTGTTATATGGTTTGGGAATAAGACATATTGGAATAACAGCCTCTAGAGTATTGGCTAAACATTTTAAAAATATTGACAACTTAATTAAGGCTGATTATGAAGAGCTGTTAGAACTGGATGATTTTGGAGAACAAATGGCTCGTAGTATACTAGATTTTTTTGGAGATGAAAAGAATTTAGCTATGATAGAAAAAATGAAATCTTGTGGTGTAGTTTGTGCTATTGAAGAGAATGAAGATGAAGAAAAAATATTTGATGGGAAAAATTTTGTAATAACTGGTAAATTATCTCATCCTAGAGATTATTTTAAAGATATAATTTTAAATAATGGGGGAGGAGTTAATGATTCTGTTTCTTCTAAGACAAATTATCTTGTAGCTGGTGAAAAGGCTGGAAGTAAGCTTAAAAAAGCTATAAAGCTAGGCGTAAAGGTGTTGGATGAGGAAGAATTTATGGGAATGCTCAATAATAATAGATAATTTATAGAAAGGATTGTTTATTTGAAGAAGAATAAAGAAGAAATATAATTTAGTATATAAGATGGATATAGAAATAATTAGACGTATTATGAATCTTGCTAATATGAAAGCATTAAATGTTGGGGTTATGAAAATATACCCTGAACACTTATTGTGGGGAATATTGCAGTCTAATCAAAATAAAGTTAACGATCTTTTGTCAAAATTAGATATTAATAAATCTAAATTTCTGGATGAGGTCGAGGATGTTATCAGAAAAAAGAGATATAAAAAATCAACTGTTAACGCTGAAGAAATTGAAAATGTAGAAAAACCAGAATTCTTGTTTACGACTACTACATTTAAGGTGCTTAAAAATGCCAAAATGGAGGCTGAGAGTTTGGGTGAAGATAGTTTGAGTCCTGAACATTTATTATTGGCTATGTTAAAGGATAAAACTACAGTTGCCTCTAAATTGCTAAAGACATGGAATGTGGATTATGATACTATGAGAAATGTGATTTCTCTAAATAAGTTGAATTCTGATACTATGGGTGGCGATTTTAAGGATAATTTTCAAAATTTGATGAGAGATATGCTCAATAATTTTGGGGGCTTTGAAAATCCTAATAGTCAAGATGATGATGATGACGATGGACACGGTTTGGGCAATGCTATGAATAATTCTAAGGGTTCTAGTTTATTAGAAAAATTCGGAAAAGACCTTACTGCTATGGCTATGCTTAAAAAGTTAGATCCTGTATTAGGAAGAGAAAGAGAGATACAAAGGATAGCACAAATTTTAAGTAGAAGAAAGAAAAATAATCCCATACTTGTTGGAGATGCTGGAGTTGGAAAATCTGCTATTGTAGAGGGACTTGCTATGAGAATAGTAGCAAAAGAGGTTCCTTTTACCCTTTTGGATAAGAGAATAATTTCTTTGGACATGGCATCTCTTGTGGCTGGTACTAAGTATAGAGGTCAGTTTGAGGAAAGGATTAAACAACTTGTGGATGAGATTTCTAATAATGAGGATGTTATTCTCTTTATAGATGAGATTCATACTATAGTGGGTGCTGGTGGAACTAGTAATGGTTTGGATGCTGCTAATATATTAAAACCTGCTTTGGCAAGAGGTGAATTTCAATGTATAGGAGCTACGACATTGGATGAATATAGGGTAACCATAGAGAAGGATGCAGCTTTAGAACGTCGCTTTCAGAAAATAATCATAGAACCTTCTAGTGCTAAGGAAACTTTAGAGATATTGAGAAAAATAGCTCCTTATTATGAGTCTTTTCATAATGTAAAATATTCAGATGAGGCTTTACAAGCTTGTGTCAAATTGTCTGTAAGATATCTTTCAGATAGATCTCTTCCTGATAAAGCCATAGATGTATTAGATGATGCAGGATCTAGGATACATATAGGAAAGGTTAATATTCCAGATTCTATTAAATCTTTGGAAACTCAAATGGAGGAGGTTAAGGACAAAAAAAATAAAGCTGCAAAGGATCAGAATTTTGAGATAGCTGCTTCATATAGAGATAAGGAGCGCAATTTATTGTCTGCTTTGAATTCGGAAATGGAACTTTGGGAAAAGAAACAAGAGGAAAAACCTCTACCTGTTACTGAAGAAAATGTTGCTGAAGTTATATCTTTGATGTCTGGTATTCCTGTGAAGAGAATAGCTAAATCTGAGAGTGCTAAATTGAAGAACATGGCTGAAGATTTATCTCAGAAGGTTATAGGACAATCTGAGGCTATAGATAAGATAGTTAAGGCTATTAAACGTTCAAGAGTTGGATTAAAGGATTTGAAAAGACCCATAGGTTCTTTTATATTTTTAGGTTCTACTGGTGTTGGTAAGACTCAATTAGCAAAAGTATTGGCTCGCTATTTATTTGATTCTGAGGATGCTTTGATAAGAATAGATATGAGTGAGTATATGGAGAAGTTTTCTGTTTCTAGGTTGGTAGGAGCACCTCCAGGATATGTTGGATATGAAGAGGGTGGACAGTTAACTGAAAAGGTTAGAAGGAGACCTTATTCTGTAATCTTACTTGATGAAATAGAAAAGGCACATCGTGATGTTTTTAATTTACTATTACAGGTTTTGGACGATGGCCAATTGACTGATAGTTTGGGACGTAAGGTAGATTTCAAAAATACTATAATAATAATGACGTCTAATGTGGGTAGTCGTAAGATAGAAGATTTTAGTAGGGGTATTGGTTTCGGTTCTAAGGATGTTACCCAAAATAATAAATATACTAAGTCTATAGTAACAAAGGCTTTGAAGCATACTTTTGCTCCCGAGTTTATAAATAGATTGGATGATGTCGTTATTTTTAATCCTCTTAGTAAAGAAGATATTGCTAAAATAGTGGATCTAGAGATGGAAGAACTCAAGAATAGGGTTAAGGAATTAGGCTTCTCATTTGATTTAACAACTGATGCTGAGAAATTTATATGCCAGAAGGCTTATGATCCTCAATATGGAGCTAGGCCTTTGAAGAGAGCTATTCAAAAGTATATTGCTGATTTGTTATCTGAATATATTATAAATAAAGGTCTTGGTAATAATACTTTCTTTCATTTAGATTATAAGAAGGGAAAAGAGGAATTGATCATAAAATCTTAATTGAGATTAAATTAGAGTTCAAAATTTAGGTTTACCTACACGAATTGATTATGATTTTGTGTAGGTAAATTTTTATGTAGTATTTTGAAGAATAGTTCCTAATGCTTGTCTTTTTTGATTGTTTTGAATGCTTGTTCTGAATGCTTTATATTTTGATGGGCCTTAAAGTTCTTCTATGTTAAAGTCTATTTGCTTTTCAATTTGTTGGTCTAAGGATATAAAGGATTCTGTTCTTGCAATGCCAGGAATGTTCTGTAATTCATTTATTAAAATATTCATAAGATGTTGATGGTCATTACAGATTACTTTTAAAAGGAAAGAATATCTTCCAGTAATAAAATGACATTCCACTATTTCGGGAATTTTTTCTAGTTGTTTTATGACTTTTTTACTTTCATGAGCATTGTCTAGTTCTATACCTATAAAAGCACATATTTTAAATCCTAGAGCATAGGGTTTTACTATGAATCTAGAGCCTTCTATGACTCCAGAGTCTTCCATTTTTTTCACTCTTTGATGTATGGCTGCACCTGAAATGCCACATTCTCTAGCTATTTCTAAGAAAGGGATTCTAGCATTCTTCGTAAGATATGATAATATCTTTCTGTCTGTTTCGTCTATATGATATTTCATAATTTATAGGTATATTAATGTTTATAATGTAAATGTAATAATAATTTAGAAGAAAACAAGTCTATATGCTTATAAATTGTTAGAATTAAAATATTTTGTTAGGGCAAAATGTGTTCATATTATGTAAAATCTATATTTGTTTATTTTATTGAAAATTATATTACTTTTGTATGTAATTTGTTTTACTTGTTACTTGCTAAGTATGACATCTTTTTTGGTATTAATCTAAGAAGAAACTGAGTTTATGAAGAATTTATTTGTATTGGTGTTAATTATATGTGGAAATGTTTCACTAATGGCTCAAGATAGACCTAAGATTGTGGTTGGAATTACTATTAATCAATTTTATCCGGAGTGGTTGGATTTGTACTCTAAGGAAATGAGTGACGGGGGGTTTAAGAGAATTCTAAAACAAAAGTCTCTAACTGCAGATTATAATTATATGTTCTCTCAAAGAGGAGTAGATCAGGCAACATTGAGTTCTGGGGTTTATCCTTCGACACATGGAATTGTTTCTGATGTATGGTATAATAGGTTGAGCAAAAAGGTTATGAATATGGCTCTTTCAACTAGATATAGGTCCTTGGGTGGACAAAATGCCTATTCTCCTGATAATATGTCAGCTTTTACTATAGCTTCAGCTTTAAAGTTGAATAATGCTGATTCCAAGATCTATAGTATTGGTGTAGATCCCGAAACAGCTGTTATGGGTGGGGGTGCTAGTGCTGATTTAGCTGTATGGTATAGTGGTAACACTGGTCGTTGGTGTACATCTAGTTATTATAAAGGATTATTACCAACATGGATTTCAAATTTTAATATAGATCATGACCCTGATGAATTGATAGAGAAAAATTGGAGTTCTAATAATGAAAATAAGAAGTTTAAGAATTTTAATTATAATCTCAAGAAATTACATACTCAGATGCAATCTTATGATTGTATTAAAGCTACTCCCTATGTAAATACTATGGTTACAGAATTGGCTCAGTATGTATTAGAAAATGCTATGATGGGTATAGGTTCAAATCCCGATTTACTTATGTTGAATTTTAATTGTTTGGATTATTTAAATAGAACTCTTTCTATTAATTCTTTGGAATTTCATGATGAGGTTTTGTCTTTGGATAAGGATTTGGAGAAATTGTTTACATTATTGGATAAGAAATTTGGAGCAAATGGTTATACTTTATTCTTGACTTTCTCTGAAGCAAAGGAATTGCTACCAGACGATTTGGATGCTATTAAAGTCAGAGGAGGATATTTTAGTATGTTTAAGGCCATATCTTTGTTAAAGTCTTATTTGAATATTTCTTATAAAATTGATGGACTTATCAAAAGTTATGACTCAGGTCAGATTTATTTGGATAGAGATTTGATTGAAAGACATTCTTTGTCTTTGGAAAAAGTCCAAAAGAAAGTGGCTTTGTTCTTGTCGGATTTCGAAGGGGTTGCAAATGTTGTAACAGCTTCAAATTTGGCTGTATCTAATCCCAGTGAAGGGAATGCTATTTTGTTAAAGAATTCATACGTACCTCAAAGAAGTGGAGATGTCTTGTTTTCTTTAAAACCTACTTGGATTCCTGCTTTGGAAGAGCTTAATGATTTCTATAATTGTTATAGCAAAAGACATAAGGTTCCCATATATTTTATGGGTAAGGGTGTTGCTAAAATAAAAACTAAGTATTGTAAGATTATAGATATACTGCCAACTATATGTGCTATATGCAAGATTCCTATCCCTTATTCTGCTGAGGGTAAATCTTTATTGGAGGATAGAGTTTTATTCTGATAAATATTATTTATTTTCTATGCTTTTTACTGCAAGGGTTGGTTTAAAGCAAAGTATTTTTATAATTCTTCTTTCGTCAACTTCTAATATTTTAAATTTAAAATTATTATAAATGATAATGTCATTTTTTTGTGGAAGTTCTCCTTTGATTTCTAGAATTAAACCTGCTAATGTATCAGCTTCTCCTTCTACTTCTACAAATGGGTTCTCTCTTGAACCTATGATTTTTAGGAAGTCATTTAGTAGAGTTGAGGCTTCAAAAATAAAGTCATTATTTTGAGTTTTAATGTATTTCTTTTCATGATTGTCTTCATTTTCTTGATTTAAGCTTCCTAAAATTTCTTCTAGTATATCTTCCATCGTGATAATACCGCTGGTGCCTCCATATTCATCTACGACTATGGCTAGATGTACTTTTTTCTGTTGAAATTCTTTAAGTAAATCATTTATTTTTTTTGTTTCAGGGACAAAATAGGGTTCTCTTATTATTTTTTGCCATTGAAATTCATCTCCTTCATCTAGATGAGTAAGTAGGTCTTTTACGTATAGTATGCCTTCGATTGTGTCTAGGTTATCTCTGTAAACAGGAATTCTGGAATAACTACATTCTAGTACGAATTCCTTTATCTCATTGAAGTTACTTTCTATGTCTATTGCTAGTACTTCTATTCTGGGTTTGATAACATCAACTACGCATATGTTGCTAAAACGTACTATGCCTTCAAGTATGTTTTTTTCGTTGTTAATATCTGAATTTTTGGTTAGTTGAAGAGCTTTTGAAAGTTCATCCATAGAAATACCTTCTTTTGGGGATATGTTCCTGCTTATAAATGAGGTAGATTTTACTAGTAAAGTGGATAGTGGATAAAATAATAATTCTAGAGCAATAAGGGGTTTAGACATAAAAATGCTAAATTTTACTTGGGTTTTATTGGCATAAAGTTTGGGTATTATTTCTCCAAAAAGCAATATTAAAAATGTAATTAATACGACTTGTACTATAAAGGTAGTTAGTTCATTTTTAAATATAAATAAATCATTTGCTAAGAATGTTGATATGGTTACTACTGCTACGTTTACAAAATTATTGGATATCAGTATTGTGGCTAACAGTCTATCTGTTTTACTAAGTAGTGTAAAAACATCTTTGTTTTTCTTTTTTCTAAGTCTTTCCTTATTGGCTGGAGTTAGTGAAAAAAAAGCTACCTCCGACCCTGATATTAATGCTGAAAATATTAAAAGTATAAACATTATAAATGTTAAGATACTGTTTTCTAATGTAAAAAAATCAAGGTTTATAATCGACTCAGGTTCCAAAGTTTAAAAATTTAAGTTTATATTTAATATAGTTGTTACAATATTATACATCGGCAATAATATTGTCGTATTTATTGCCGATGAAAAAAGTTTGTTGAGATTAAAATGGTAAATCATCATCTCCCTCAAGTATTTCTGTTTGAGGTTTTTCAGTCATAATAGGTTCAGCCTTTGAAGCAGCTTTGTTTGTTTCATTGGCGTTGTTAGGAACATTGTTATCACTACGAGTAAGCATTTGCATATTTCTAGCCCATACTTCTGTAGTGTAATGTTTATTACCATCTTTGTCATCCCATGTTCTAGTACGTAGTGAACCTTCTATATAAAGTTTCATCCCTTTTCTGACATATTTTTCTGCAACTTCAGCTAGTTTACGCCAAAGTACGATACGATGCCATTCGGTTTGTTCAACTTTTTCACCACTTTTACTATAATTCTCCGATGTTGCTAAACGAATATTTGCAACAGCTACACTACCATCCGCTCCATCAATATATTTTACATCAGGATCGGCTCCTACATTTCCAATTAGAATAACTTTATTTACCATAATATTAAATTTTTATTACTATAAATATACAAAATATTTATTTAGTATCAAAAACGATTTATCTATATTTCTTTGATAATGCGAATATAATTATATTTTTTTATATAATTGTGTTTTTTCTTAAAAATTATAGTATCTTTATAAAATATATATAGATTGTGGCGTTCAGTGATTAATTTTAAATTATTGAGAAATTTTGTAGTTATAATTTTTATTAATGGCATAAAACCATTATATTTGCATCCTGAATTTTTGGGAAAAAGAATAAATAATTGAATATTAAACACTTAATAAGATGACTAAAGCGGATATCGTCAATGAAATTTCAAGAACGACAGGAATTGAAAAAGTTACTGTACAGGCTACTGTTGAGGCCTTTATGGAAACAATTAAAGATTCTGTTGTGGATGGAAAAAATGTATATTTAAGAGGTTTTGGAAGCTTTATTGTAAAAAAGAGAGCTGAGAAAACTGCTAGAAATATTTCAAAAAATGTAACAATTAAGATTCCTGAGCATTATATTCCGTCATTTAAGCCTTCAAAAAGCTTTGTGATAAATGTTAAGGAGAATGTTAATAAATAAAAAAGGAGGAAATTATGCCAAGCGGTAAAAAAAGAAAGAGACATAAGATGTCAACACACAAACGTAAGAAGAGATTAAGGAAGAACCGTCATAAGACAAAGAAATAGGTCTTTAAGGGGATTTGAAGTTAAATTCCGTTTGTGAATTAGAGAGATTAAACCTGAAGACTAAGTCTTTAGGTTTATTTTTTAGTAATTGATTATAGGAGAATATTAAAGTTCTACTTATAATCGTAAATTATATTGAAAATGGTAAATAGTGAACTAGTCATAGATGCCAGAGCAGATGAAATTGTTATTGCTTTGCTTCGTCAAAAGAAACTCTTAGAGCTTATTACTGAAAGGACTAGCGTGCAGTTTGCTGTTGGAGATATTTATCTAGGTAAGGTAAAGAAAATAATGCCAGGCTTAAATGCGGCATTTGTGGATGTTGGATATGAAAAAGATGCATTTTTGCATTATTTAGATCTAAGTCCCCAATTTCATACCTTAGATAATTATATAAAGCAGTGCATTGCCCGTAAAGGCTTGCCTGTTGCTAAGATGAAATTTAGTCCTGATATACCTAAAGTAGGTAAAATATCAGATGTTCTTACCACAGGACAGCTTGTAGCTGTACAAGTTGCTAAAGAACCAATTTCGACAAAAGGACCAAGGTTAACTTCAGAGTTGAGTTTGGCAGGACGTAATCTTGTATTAATACCTTTTTCTGACAAGGTTTCTATTTCTCAAAAGATTAAATCTGCTGTTGAACGCAGAAGATTGAAGAGGTTAATAGAAAGTATTAGACCAAAGAATTACGGAGTTATTATAAGAACTGTGGCCGAAGGTCGTAGAGTGGCACAGTTCGATTCTGAAATAAGATTATTAAAAGACAGATTTGAAGCATCTTTAAAAAACATTAGAAATTTTATTCCCCCTAAGTTAATACTAGGCGAAATTGATAGAACAAATGCTTTTTTACGAGATATACTAAACGCTTCATTTGACAATATTTATGTTAATGATGAAAGTTTGAGTAAAGAAATTAAAACTTATTTGAGTGCAATAGCTCCAGAGAAAGAGAATATTGTAAAATACGTTGAACCTGAGATTCCTATTTTGGATCATTTTGGGGTAGATAAACAGATTAAATCTTCTTTTGGAAAGACTGTTTCGTTTAAAAATGGAGCCTATTTGATTATAGAACAAACTGAGGCTTTTCATGTGATAGACGTAAATAGTGGTAATAGATCGAAATTAGGAAATGATCAGGAGACTAATGCTTATGAAGTGAATTTAGCTGCGGCTGAGGAAATTGCAAGACAATTACAACTCAGAGACATGGGAGGTATAATTGTAATAGATTATATAGACATGACTAGATCTGAGCATAGACTTAAACTCTTTGAAAAAATGAAAGAGTGTATGGCTTTCGATAGGGCAAAACACACAGTGTTACCCTTGAGTAAGTTTGGTTTGATGCAAATAACAAGACAGCGAGTTAGACCTGCTACAAAGGTAGATACTTTGGATGAGTGTCCAGTATGTCATGGCACAGGTAAAGCAGAAGCAGCTATATTAATAATAGATAGGATTGAAAGTCAGATTAGATATCAAGTTTGTGATAGAAAGAATAAAAAGATAATACTTAGAGTTCACCCTTTTATAGGTGCTTATCTAAATGAAGGTATTATTTCTTTACGTAGAAAATGGGCTTATAAGATGAAGGCCTCTATTAAAATAATAGTAGTACCATCTTATTATATCTATGAATACCATTTGTTTGATGGCAATCAAAAAGAATTATTATAGTAGCATTAAAAGTTTAAAGTGAGGAGATTGCAAAGCAGTCTCCTTACTTTTTTTGTATTATTTTTTGTATAAAATATTAAAGATGTATCTTAATCTTTAATATTAGGTTAAAAAAGAAGTATTATTCTTTATTATTCATTTAATTATTTGTTAAAGCTAAATAATTATTCACCATAACAATATAAATTATATATTTTTGTTTTGCAATATGATAGAAAATATTAATAACATTATAATAAATAACAAGATGAAGAAAACATTAATTTCCATTTTGCTGTGTATGTTCGCTATTTTTAGCGTATCTGCTCAAGCTACTGCAGATCCTACTTCTTGGGATTTTTCCAAAAAAAGTGTAGGCGAAAATGAATATGAATTGACTTTGACTCAAACAATACAACCTGGTTGGCATACTTATTCTATGTATACTCCAGAGGGTGGAGCAATGGCAACTTCTATTACATTTGAGAATGAGAGTAAAGGAATTAAATTGCTTGAGAAAGCTAAAGAAAATGAACCACATAAAGCTGTGGATGACGTTTTTGGGGTAGAAGTATGGTCTTATGGAGAGCAACATATTATTACTTTACACGTTAAGATAGATCCTAAAATTGTAAATGTTATAGAGGGTACTATTGATTATCAGGTGTGTAATAATGGTCAATGCATTGTTTTTGATAAAGAATTCAGTTTTGTTTTATCTGATAAACTAGTTGTAGCAGAAAATTCGGAAGCTAAAGTAACTCCAGTTGAAAAGGATTTTTCATCATCGGATAAAGATAAAAAAGGAGAAGATTCTTTGTGGATGTTTTTCTGGTTTGCTTTTGTTGCAGGTCTTGCAGCTGTGATTATGCCTTGCGTTTTCCCTATGATTCCTATGACTGTTTCTTTCTTTATGCATGGAGATGCTAATAAGGCTAAAGCTCGTGCTAAAGCTTTGTTCTTCGCCTTGTCTATTGTAGTAATATATACAGCTATAGGTTTGATTATTTCATTTTTCTTAGGTGCTGATTTTATTAATTGGTTGAGTACCAATTGGGTTCCTAATGTATTGTTCTTTGTTATATTTATGGCATTTGCAGCTTCATTTTTTGGAGCTTTCGAAATTGTATTACCAGCTTGGATAGTAAATAAATCAGATGCTAAGGCTGATAAGGGTGGTTTTGTTGGAGCTTTCTTTATGGCATTTACTTTAGTATTGGTTTCTTTCTCTTGTACTGCTCCTATTGTAGGAACTGTGCTTGTTGAAGCCACTAGAGGTGCTGTCCTTCGTCCTATTATTGGAATGTTGGGATTTTCTATTGCTGTTGCTTTACCATTTGGGTTCTTTGCTTTCTTCCCTTCAAAATTAAGTAATTTACCTAAATCAGGTGGTTGGTTAAATTCAGTAAAAGTGGTATTAGGTTTTATAGAGGTTGCTTTAGGATTTAAGTTCTTAATGGTAGCTGACCAAACTTATCACTGGGGATTACTTGACCGTGAAGTGTATTTAGCTATATGGATAGCTGTATTTACTTTACAAGCTTTCTATTTAATGGGTAAAATTAAATTTGCTAATGATAGTGAACTTAAACATATTGGTATAGGTCGTTTAATTGTATTGATAATTACAATGTCCTTTGTTATATATTTGATACCTGGAATGTTCGGAGCTCCTTTAAAAGCTGTAGCTGGATATCTTCCTCCTCAAACAACAATTGATTTTGATATCAATAGAATAGTTAGAGATAATGTTAAAACTCTTAAAATGAGTGGTGTTTCTACTAGTAGTAAAGCTACTTCAGATTTGAGGAATGAGCATGTGAAATATTCTGAATTTCTAGAATTGCCTAATGGCTTAGATGGTTATTTTGATTATGACCAAGCTCTAGCTGTAGCAAAGGCAGAGGATAAACCTTTATTCCTAGATTTCACAGGTCACGGTTGTAATAATTGTCGTGAGATGGAACAAACTGTATGGTCTGATCCTAGAATTTTAGACTTGTTGGAAAACGAATTTGTAGTGTGTGCTTTATATGTGGATGATAAAACATCTCTACCTAAGGAAGAACAATACATTTCTGAGTATGATGGTAAGAAGAAAAGAACTTTGGGTAAGAAAAATGCAGATTTTCAGATAAAGAAATTTGATTCAAATGCTCAACCTAATTATATCTTACTTGATAGCAGACATGGAGAAGAAAAGGATTTACGTCCTGTAATGATTGCTCCTTCAAGAGGTCATAATTTGGATGTTGAGGCTTTCCTTAAATATTTACAAGATGCTCTTAAGGAGTATAAGAAAAGAAAATAATTTAATTTTTACATAAGTTCTTTTGATAGGATGCTATAGTGTACTACATTATAGCATCTTTTTTATTGATATTTATTTGCGATATTATATACAACTTTGTGTTTTAGATAGAGTTATTCCTAAGTAAAGATGAAAGTTACTCGAAAATTTATTATATTTGCAAGTATAAAGGATAGATATATTTAAAAGTATAAATAAAAGTGTTACATAGTTCTTTAGTGAGTATGTAAGGAAGTACTAACTTAGTATGTCTAAAAACTATTAAGTGCATATGAGATTTGACGAATTAGATTTAAATGAAGATGTGTTGCAGGGTATTATTGCTATGAATTTTAAAGAAATGACCCCTGTGCAAGAAAAAACAATACCAGTGATATTGGAGGGTAAAGATTTGATAGCTTGTGCTCAGACAGGTACTGGTAAGACAGCAGCCTATTCTTTGCCTTTGTTGAGCGAATTAATGGATGAAGGTAATAAAGAAAATTATATAAAATCAGTAATAATGGTGCCTACGAGAGAATTGGCACAGCAGATAGATTTACAGTTACAGGGCTTTTCTTATTTTCTACCTTTATCTACAGTTGTAGTTTATGGAGGAGGTGATGGATCTGATTGGGATACTCAGAAAAAAGGTCTTTTAATGGGAGCTGATATTGTCGTTGCTACGCCAGGGCGCTTAATTTCACATATATCTAATAGTGGAATAGATTTGTCTCATGTAAGTCATTTTATTTTGGACGAGGCTGATAGAATGTTGGATATGGGATTTTTTGACGATATTATGAATATTATAAAAGAAACTTCTTCCAAGAGACAGACTCTTTTGTTTTCGGCTACTTTACCCCCTAAAATACGTAATCTCTCTAAGCAGATATTAAATGATCCAGATGAGGTTAATATAGCTATATCTAAGCCTAATGAGTCTATTTTGCAGTCTTGTTATATATGTCACGAAACTCAGAAGTTAAGCCTAATTAAAATGCTTTTCGAAGGAGGAGAGGTTCATAAAACTATAATATTTTCTTCATCTAAGCAAAAGGTTAAGGAATTATCTAGGACTCTTAAGAATATGAAGTTGTGTGCGGAAGCCATGCATTCAGACTTAGACCAAGCTCGAAGAGAAGAGGTTATGCTAGATTTCAAAAATAATAAAATTGATATATTAGTTGCTACAGATATTGTGGCTAGAGGTATAGATATAGATGATATTAGAGCTGTTATAAATATAGATGTTCCTCATGATCCAGAGGATTATATTCATAGAATAGGACGTACAGCACGTGCTGATGCTGATGGTGTAGCTATTACTTTTGTAAATGTGGAGGAACAATATAAATTTAAAGAGATTGAAGACTTTTTGGAAAAAGATATTTATAAAATTCCTATTCCTGCATATATGGGAGAAAGTCCAGAGTATAATCCTTCAGTTAATAATAAGAGAAAAGCTAAGAGATATAGCGGTAATAAATCTCGTAATAAAAGGAGATAATTATTTAAAGAGTATGGAAAGTTCAATTTGTTAAATGAGAAGTTTGTTTCAATTATTAAATAATGATAGAAATTAGTATTGCAAAATCTAATGTAAATATGACTTTACCCTTGCAAGAGGGAATTAGTGCGGGTTTCCCATCTCCAGCAACAGATTTCATGGGGCTTGAGATAGATCTTAATAGAGATTTGGTATTACATCCTGAAGCTACCTATTACGGACGTGTAAGTGGAGAGTCTATGAAGGGAGCTGGAATTGATGATGGAGATTTATTAGTTATAGATAAAAGTTTAGAGGCTGTTCATGGAAAAATCGCCGTTTGTTTCTTGGATGGAGAATTTACTCTCAAGCGTATAAATATTAAACAAGATGGAGTTTGGCTAGTTCCAGAGAATGATAAATACGAAGCTATTCATTGTGGTGAAGAAAATAATCTAATAATATGGGGTATAGTGACTCATATTATAAAGAAAGTATAGCTTATACTTTTAGAAATCTGATATAATTAAGTAGGTAAAAAGAATTGTAGAATAAAGGATGTGAATATGTTTGGCTTAGTTGATTGCAATAACTTTTTTGCTTCGTGTGAGAGGGTTTTTAGACCGGATCTAGCTCATAAACCCATTGTTGTTTTATCTAATAATGATGGTTGTGTCATTGCTCGAAGTAATGAAGCTAAAGCTCTAAATATTCCTATGGGAGCTCCTGCATATCAATATAAGGAAGTTTTTGATAAATATAATGTTACTTTATTTTCTTGCAATTTTGCTTTATATGGAGATCTCAGTAATAGAATAATGAATATACTTCGTACTCATTGTTTTCGTATGGAACAATATAGTATAGATGAAGCATTTCTAGACTTTTCTGGTTGTAAAATAGAAGGTGTTGGGCTTAAGATTAAAACTCAAGTATTAAAGTGGACTGGAGTTCCTGTGAGTGTAGGCTTTGCTCCTACGAAGACTTTAGCAAAATTAGCTAATAGAATAGCCAAAAAGTTTCCCAAGGAGACAGAGGGCGTTTATGTGATTGATAGCCAGGAAAAGCTAATAAAGGCCTTAAAATGGTTGAAGATAGAGGATGTGTGGGGAATAGGTCGTAAATCTTCTAACAAACTTAGAGCTCTTAATATTACAAAAGCTTATGATTTTACTTTGCTTGAGGATAATTGGATTAAAGCTAATATGAGTGTGGTTGGACTTCGTATTAAGCAAGAGTTATTGGGAAAGTCCGTTTTAGATTTTCAGGAGCTAGAACCCCGTAAAAATATTTCTGTAACTAGAACTTTTGATAAAAATTATACAAAGTTTGAAGAATTACGTGAGAGGATAGCTAATTTTGCTGCAAATTGTAGTGAAAAATTACGGAATCAACATTCTTGTTGTCATAGCGTACTAGTATTTATAAATACCAATTATCATAGAAAGGAATTAGACCAGTATAATCAAAGTATCATAGTAAATATACCTTTTGAAACAAATTCTACAATTGAGATTGTACATCATGCTCTTGTTGGTCTCAAACGTATATTTAAGTCTGGATTTGAATATAAACGAGCTGGGGTTATATTAATGAATTTTTCTCCAGATACGAGTCAACAACTTTCCTTATTTGGAGGAAGAAATATTAAACATATAAGTTTGATGAAAACTGTGGACAAAATTAATGCAAGTTTAGGTAATCAAAAGCTACGTTTAGGTGTACAAGATACTAATAGAATATGGAAGATGAAACAAGAAAAGCTTTCTCCTAACTACACTACTAATATTGCTGATATAATTACTATTAAGGCTAAATCCTAAATAAGTCTCTAAAATGGAGTTGCCGCAATCTAAATAGACTGCGGCAGATAATAATATAATATAATATATATGGACTTCTATTATAAATTACTGGAGTGTAATTTACAATGGTACCTAACTTAACCACGATAGTTAAAGTTAAAAATATATCCTGAAAAAAATCGACTGTTTATTCAGTATTTCCGCTGGAATAAATAGTGTAAACAATTTGGTAGGTCTCCTGACTCATTTCGTTTTTTACGCCTTCCCGACTTAAAGTCAGTGGCAAAGAGTGTAAAATAATAAGTTGTATAACTTATGAAATATACAGTAGCGGAATCTGTTGCCGATTCTCACGGCATTCCCTTTTAATCCTATATTGAGTTAATCAAATACGGAACCAAACTCTGAAACAAAAATACTACTATTTTTTGTAACTGCAAATTTTATATAGTAAATTGTTTATATCTATTATCTTTTTTTCAAAATCATTATTATCATTCATAAGATATCTAACCATGGAGATATTACGGGCACCTGTATTAAGGACGTCATTAATATTTTTAGGAAAGATTCCACCTAAAGCTACAACTGGAACTTTTGCAAATTTGAGAACCTCTTTTAAATTAGCGAGGCCTACTGGTTTATCTGCAATAGCTTTTGTTGTCGTAGGATATATTGGTCCAAATCCTATGTAGTCAGGTTTAAGAGCAAGAGCTTCTTTGGCTTGATTAATAGAATGAGTGGAAAGTCCTATTTTCATCTTTCCTACAATTTTTCTGGCATCTTTAATTGAAATATCACTTTGTCCTATGTGTAAATAATCTGCTTGACATAGTAGAGCTATGTCTGGCCTATCATCTATTACTAATTTTGTATTTGTTCCTAAAGTGATTTCTCTAAGTTCTTTTGCAATCTTTAGTATTTCTCTATCACATAGATGCTTCTCCCTAAGTTGAAGCATCTTGATATCGTGTTTGACACATATTTTTGCAATTTCTTTATACGAAATTGTAGGGCGCGCTATTATTACGTAGTTCCCGAAATTTTCCATGGAATATTGTTTTATAAATAAAACTAGTTTATTTAGCTAATTTTTGGGCAATTAGTTCAGCTACTTTCTTTCCGGATTTTAGCATACCTCCAAATATAGGACCCATACGGAAACCTCCACTTACACCATTTGAAGCCATTCCACATACGAAAAGTCCTGGAAATACTTCTTTGGTATTTTCTACTGTTGTACGTTCTGCTTCATCTATTTGAAGAGAACGTTCGCCAATAACTTTTCCTGTAGGAGTGTTAAGTTTGATGTCGTTCTTCCTTTCTATGGTGTGAGCGACATTACATTCGTGTCCCGTTCCATCTATAACTACTCTTGAACCAATAACAAGAGGATCTACTGCCATACTTTGGCTATGTACTGGAGACCAATTTAGAACGACACCTTGTACACTATCTCCTTCGAAAACTACATCTTCAATATATGTGCAATTAAATATTTTTGCACCAGCTTTGGTTGCATTGTAAATAAGAGCTGAAGTTGTATGTACTGAATCCATGGTATAATAACCATCTTTGTATTCTTTGTATTCTACGTTAAGTTCATTTAAAATAGGAAGAGCATCGTCTTGAACTATGATTTCATTGAACATCATGGCTCCTCCCCACATTCCTCCTCCAGGTGCAAGTTTGCTTTCGAACATGGATACTTTAAAACCTTTTTTAGCTAGGTAATAAGCTGCAACTAAACCAGATGGTCCTCCACCTACAATAGCTACGTCTACACTTAAATTTTCTTTTAGTTTGTTGAAATAAGATTCTACAATTCCTTTTGAT
>Ga0172378_10001893_pt1 | contig 19449 bp, 23 predicted proteins | sample GrowelOW332metaG_FD_119755 | JGI IMG/M metagenome (GOLD analysis project Ga0172378, IMG submission 119755) | Groundwater microbial communities from an aquifer near a municipal landfill in Southern Ontario, Canada - Pumphouse #3_1 metaG | ecosystem: Environmental > Aquatic > Deep subsurface >... | reverse complement strand
TGTGTTACAATACTTTAAGAGATAAAACGTATCTAAACAAATATATTTTTTCATTGAGGAGTTTTATATGGAAAACAAAAGCAAACATTCGCCTGTTTCGGTTTACGCCCTTGGCGGATTAGGCGAGATAGGTAAAAACACCTATTGCATCGAAAATTCGAAGACAATAATCATCATTGATGCAGGTGTCAAATTTTCAGGTCCCGATATGCCGGGCGTGAATTACATTATACCTGACTACACACACTTAAAAGAAAATCAAAGCAAGGTAAAAGCCTTGGTTATAACACACGGACACGAAGACCACATCGGTGGTATTCCTTTCCTTTTGCAATCTATGCACATCCCTGTTATATATGCGCCTAAATTGGCCATGGCATTGATTCAGCATAAATTGAGCGAGATGAAAGTTAAGCCCAATACTAAACTAGTCGTATACGATGGAGAGTCCTCGATAAATGTGGACGATTTTAATGTGGAATTCTTCCACGTTACCCACTCCATACCTGACGCGTACGGAATTAAAGTAAAGACACCTGAAGGAACCATTGTTCACACAGGCGATTTTAAAATAGATTTAACACCCGTTGATCACGATATTGATTTGACTAAGATTGCTCGCTTCGGAGACGAAGGCGTCGACCTTCTTTTATCCGACTCAACAAACGCAGAACACGAAGGTTACACACAATCCGAAAGAACAGTAATTTCATCCATCAATGAAATATTTAGAACTGCACCTGGAAGATTGATCATTTCTACCTTCTCGTCAAATATTTCTCGCATTCAGCAAATAGTTGAAGCCGCGTGTGACAACAATCGTAAAATAGCCATCTTCGGCCGTTCGATGGAGTCCAACATTCGCGCAGCTCGCGAATTCGGATATATTAAAATACCCGATTCAGCAATCATCTCCCCAGATGAGATTCGCCGCACTCCCCCTTCAGAGATATTGATTCTTTGTACCGGTAGCCAAGGTGAACCTTTAGCTGCTCTTTCTAGAATAGCTAGCGGACAGCATAGAAAGATTAAAATTCAACTAGGAGACACCGTAGTCTTCTCTTCATCGCCCATTCCGGGCAACACAGCCTCAATTAACAAAGTTGTTAATAAATTAACCCGCTGTGGAGCAATCGTTATTACAAACTCTGTATTGAACCACATTCACACTTCAGGTCACCCCTGTAAGCAAGAATTGAGATTGATGCAAAAATTGGTTAAGCCTCATTACTTCATGCCTATTCACGGTGAGTATCACATGTTGAAAATACACACTGACCTCGCAGTAGACTGCGGTTTGGAAAGAGAAAAGTGTTTCATCATGGATATTGGTGATACCTTGGTATTGAACAACCACAAAGTAGCTCGCGGCCCCAAAGTTCAAGCAGATGCGGTTTATCTCGACGGACAAGATGCAATTGGTCTTTCGACAGTAGTTCTTAAGAACAGAAGAATCATGGCTGAAAACGGCATGATTTACGTCGCAGCTATCATCGACAAAGAAAATCACAAACTTGCTGCAACCCCTATAATTAAAACCAACGGTTTTTCGTATCTAACAACCGAGAACTCCAATTTAGTTCTTCAGTGTAGAGAAAAGATCGTCGCTGGTTTAGAAGCCACATTAAAAACCAAGTACTACGAAAGCGACTTGGAAAAGGTCATTATAAATGCTACCGGTGAATACTTCTCTCACATAATTCACCGCAACCCTCTAGTTATTCCTCTAATATTAGATATATAAAAAGAGCTTATGGTATTTTGACTTTCAACAATCCGCTAAGGTTTGTTGAATTTGATATATGTAGTTTAGTTTTGTAATACTAAAATATTCGACGAATTTGTTCAAAGTTGACTTCCTCGAATGTGCCTACCCTGTTCTCTGATTGCTGAAGTCAAATTAATTTGAGAACAGCTTGCTGTATCATCGAACAACTTGATGATATTTTTTACTTCAAAAGAAAGGGATATTTACAATGTTAATTCTAGCTTCTGGATCACCTCGTAGAAAAGAACTTCTCAAGTCTATCTACAACAAGGAGTTTAAGATTGTTCCTGCTGATATAGATGAACACGCGATCAAATCTGATTCTGTTCTCACTCTCGCGGAAGATATTTCTAACGCCAAAGCTGCAGCTGTGAGCAAATTGTACCCAAACGATTTAGTTCTCGCTGCTGATACTGTAGTTATTTACAACGAAAAGGTTTTTGGAAAACCCGCCAATGTCGAGGAAGCCAAAAAAATGCTCAAAGCACTCAACGAAGTTGAGCACAAGGTAATTACTGGATATCACTTTTACAAAAATGGAAAAGATTTGCTCAGCAACTCCGTTTCCACAACTCTGGTACTTCACAACTTAACAGATGAAAATATAACCAAATACATACTTACCGGATCCCCCTTCGACAAAGCTGGCGGATACGGCGTGCAAGACGATGAAATTAAATACACAATAAAAAATGGACCTTACGACAACGTCATGGGTTTCCCGACTGAAATTATCAGATCCAATTTGAAACAACTAGGAATTTAATTTATAAAGGCTCTTTTGATTCTTTGATAGACGTCAACTTTTTTGATGTGCGCTAATCTAAATGATTTATCGCACTTGTTAATGGTGAATTTATTTCCTTCAAATTCGCTTATTATTTTCATGTCCGCTGCAACTTCGTAGGGGTAGGTGGAAGTAACTTCCAAAGTAATCTTATCCTTATTTCTCAAAAGCAAAGAGCGAATTTCAGGATGGCTTCTCGCATTGTGGATTGGTGCGAGCAAACTCATAGCTAATCCGTTTTCGTCGACCATCAAAGGTCCACCTAGCGAATGATTGTACCCTGAGCTTCCAAATGCGGTAGATATACAAATACCGTTTCCGATAATATTCATGAAATCTTCCCCGTTGATCGAAAGATTTGCAGTCAAAGTTGTAACGCCTGAAGCAACCATAATTTCGTTCGCCCCGAACGCGCTGTGACCAAACTCATCTCTGATTTGCACGAAGTGATGGGTTTCATATATCAATTTTTCATAGTCGAATTCTCTGTAGAACTCATCTAGATTGTCTATGCTGATCTCGCTGTAAAAACCGAGATTTCCCGCGTTGATAAGCATGTATGAGGCACCGGTATTTGAAAACTGTTTGATAGCGTCCAACAAATATCCATCACCGCCGAATACAAAAACTATATCAGGATTGATATTATCCTCGATATTGTTCTTAGCGGTTAAAAATTCTTGAAATTTGGAGACGATATCTGACAGTCCACGAACATTTTTATTAAAATGCGCAACAAATCTAAACATGTTAACCCCCTTTAATTACTAGCAATATTAGTGTATCATAATAATTGTGTTGGAGGAAAAATTATAATGAATAACAACGTAGAAATAGAAGCTAAAGTTCTGTTGACTAAAAAACAATATTTAAAGGTATACGATAGTTTTAGAGCCGATAAAGGAATTGAAATTATCAACCAGACCAATTTTTATATCGATTCGAAAGATCGCACTCTTAGAGAGAACGAAATCGCCTTGAGAATTCGTGAGAAAAAGGATGAATATATCTTGACCGTCAAGACTCCCATGTCCGAAGGCTTGCTTGAAAAGAATCAAACATTAACCTCAGCGGAAGCCCTCGATATGATAGAATTCAACAAATTCCCCGTAGGAGAAGTATCGGCGTTCTTGGAATTGCTCGATGTGGATTTATCCGCTCTTGTCGTCCTCGCAAAAATGTCTACTAAGCGTACTACTCTCAAGAAAGATGATGTTCGCGAACGTATATCACTCGATGTAAATACCTATGGAAACAAGGTTGATTACGAACTTGAAGTGGATAAGACCGCTATGGCATTAGCTGAAAAACGCATCGCTGAAATACTCAATCCGCTCAATATTGACTACACCATCAATAAAACAAGCAAACAGACGCGCGCCTTATCTGAAGCTACTGCAGCTGAATAAATTTTAGCCCTGTCACCATTGTGCGACAGGTCTTTTTTCTTGCATAAAAAAAACTCGGATCTCTCCAAGTTAATGTTAAAATTAATCTTCGTAACAATCTGCGCCGTCGATGCGGTCCTTACAAGTATAGTACTTGGGACAGTTTTCCGGAGTGCAGTTTTCTCTGAATATTCTACGCGCTTTAGGAATAAACGAACGTATTTCTTCCGAGTTGTAACCAACCTGGATACGTGAATCAGTAACGATGATAGGTCGTTTCAAACACGAGGGGTTCTCATAGATGAAATCGATCAATTCATTGAGAGACATAGAGTCAATATCAATGTTATTTTCCTTGATAATCTTAGAGCGCTTTGAAATAATTTCATCAGTGCCGTCAAGAGTTTTCTTGATAATATCTATTATGTCCTTTTTCGTTAGTTGACCTGACAAAATACTCTTTGTTTCAAAGGGTATTTTTTGTTGGGTGAACCATTCCTTTACCTTGCGGCAGGATGAGCAGGAAGGTGAGATATAAATTCTAATCATTCTTATCTCCTTTTTCTTTGTATAAAGAGTCCGGAATTTCTCCGCCGGGAGAATTCCACATCTTTACAACTTCAATAATATACATAACCCAGGAAAATATCAATAAAGAACCCGAGCAAACAACCATTATAATCCAAACGTTAATATTTGTGAAGTCAAATAGTGGCATCATAAGTAAACATATCATAACAACATCAAATCCAAAGGTAGCAACTTTACCAAACCACTTAGCTCCATTCATATACTTTCCGTGTTTGAACAGGGCGATGATGGCGACGAACTGAGTAAATTCCTTCAGGACGAATATAGCGAGTAAAATCCAAATGTATGGTAGTCCCGTCTCTCCCTGGAACATAATTCCAACAACGATAACTATAGCCAACTGCATGAGTTTATCGGCGAGGGGATCTAAGAATTTGCCAAGATCTGTTATCATGTTGCACCTGCGAGCTATTTGCCCGTCAGCGTAATCCGTAACGGAAGCAACAGCTATTACCGATACTCCCAACCACATCATTGTGTAATTTCTCTCTATCCCTACCGCACCTAAATCACCTACTAGATAGAGATACATGAATAGCGGAACCAAAAGTATTCTCACGTAGCACAGTATGTTGGGTAAAGTGATAAAATCTTTTCCCGCAACGTGTATCTTTCTTTTTCCTTGAATTTGTTTTTGTTTCATTAATTCTTATCCTCGTCATTCTTATCGCGATGAGTAAAATCAACTTCATTATTGAAGGAATCGTATTCGCCCTTTTTCGCAGCGCGATCTCTAGCTTCTTTGGTATCCGTGCTGAAATTTTTTGAATCGAAACTCGTTTCTTCCTCTTCCTGCTGCTCTTTAGCTTTTTGGATAGTAGGTTCAATCTGCGAGCGACCTGCGTGAATAATCTGACGAATTTTATCGCCTGCTCTATCCATAATTTTATCTGAATAAGCTATGTAGAACAAAGCATCGAAAACTCTTTGTTTATAGTAAAACGGGAAATAGCAAACGATTGCTACACCAAAGGCAATAGTATTAACCAAGTAATAAGGAACAACATCCATAAGGAATATTCCCAAAACTGATAATCCAATATATATTGTGAAGAAAACGATGTATCCCAAGTAATTAATTGCGAAATTATACTTTTTATACTCATTTTTGACTAAAGGCAATATAGCGCCTCTAAATAAAGGAATCAAAGGGCGGGTAGCAACGTCGACATAGTTGTCAGCCACCAAAACGTTCGCCGCGTAGTAGACTGATTCATTTTTGCGCAATTCGCTAGAAGCAAAAACGATGATCGGTATGTGTCCTAAACATTCGACAATTATTGTAAAGGCCAAGAAAATCTTAAAGTAGTCGCTTCCAAGTGCATCTGCAACAGTCGTGCCAGCGGGATAAACTCCCGAATATAAATTAACTACAATCGTAACCATATCAGGATAAGGGATTCGTGCGATCAATCCAATCACGAGAACTGCAACAAACATTCCCAGTAAATCGATCAATATCCCCTTAAAAATTATTGTTCCAATTCCGAAGAATCCAGGATTGCCGTGATGATATTTATCAAAACAAGTTTTAATATTCAAACTTTTTTCCTTGCGGAACCTCGTGGCATTTGACACTAAGAGACTCACTCCGTACATCAGAGGTAAACCAACTGCAAAAAATATAAAAAATATTAAGAAAACCAATAAGTAGACCCATATATCTCCGTTGAAAGTTAAAAAATTAAAGCCTAAAAAAAGAAGACCTATCGAAATCATTCCACCCAAAGAATACAAATAGGGTACGTACCCTGCATTCTTCATAACTTGTTTAATTTTCTTTGTTAAACCATCTTTTATTTTAGAATTCATATCATTCCCCTATTGTCATATTGTCTAAGCGTTACTTTTAACATCATCTTCTTGTTTCATCAAATTGTCTTCCTGTTTTTTCTCTTCAGCTGACAATCTGTGAATGCGATTAATAATCTTTTGAATAGACTCTTCGTCAAAAGGAGAAAACTTAGAATCCTTCTCAATCTTCTTGATTTGCTTCACGAGATCTTTCTTGTGAACAATGAAAGAATAAGGAGAAATTGCTGCGTTCTTAATGTCGCACTCAACTGAATTGTTAATAACAACCATAGAGATAAACATCGGAGACTTTTGTTTGTTCCACCCGAGGAACTTAGCGAGGCATATTGTGCGCTTTTCATTGTATATCACGGGATTGGTTATCTCTCGAATGAGCTTTTTGTCCTTAGAAACCACTTCCCATTTGGATGTGACATATGAATCGCCTTGAATATTGGATTCGTAGTATCTGCTAGCTATGACGTAGATGTATTTGTCACCAACGAGGAGGTGATCCATATGCAAAGTATCTAATTCAGTATTGACGTAAACTTTATTCAGCAAATAAAAATCTTTGGCCTGAGCTAGGCCGTACAATTTTTTCCAGGTTGCCTTTTTAAAATTATTCACAGCATTGTGCTTTCGGACGAAGTATATGACTACTCCGCCGATAACCAACAACATTGCGAGTACTAATATTAAATAATGATACCACTGCATATAGAATTCTTTCCCCTACTTTTTTTTATAGTATTAAGCTAAGTCTAAAGCGATTTCCATCATTTGAGTAAACGATGATTGTCTCTGTTCTGCAGTTGTAACCTTGTGAGAGATGAAACTGTCAGAAATTGTTAAAATTGTTAAAGCTTTCTTGTGATAATACGCTGCTAAGCAGTATAAAGCATAAGTTTCCATTTCAACACACATGCAACCTAATGCGGCCCATTTCTTCCAAGATTCGGGTTGTGCATCATAGAAAATATCTGATGAATAAATATTACCTACGTGAACGGGTACTTTCATTTCATTAGCTTTGTCGTAAGCTTTCTTCAATAAGCCGAAGTCACCTATAGCTGAGAATGTACCAGGTAAATCATATTGAACTGCGAAATTTGAATTAGTGCAAGCGCCTTGAGCGATGACAACATCAAATACTTTAATGTCAGCTGTATATGAACCAGCGGAGCCGATTCTGATTACTTGTTCAACATCGTATTGTGTATAAAGTTCAGATACATAAATAGCTAATGAAGCCATTCCCATACCGCTTCCCATTACAGAAACTTTCTTACCTTTGTAATAGCCAGTGTAACCAAACATGTTTCTAACTGTATTGAATTGCTTCACATCAGTTAAAAATGTGTCGGCGATGAACTTTGCTCTCAAGGGATCTCCGGGTAGTAATACCGTCTTTGCGATATCGCCTTTATTAGCAGAATTATGTGGTGTAGACATATAAAAACCTCCTATGTATATATAATAGTATTATATAGTAATCGGGTTATATTTTATATAGTTAATCAAACAAAGTCTCTTTTTTTATCGCAGCAGCGATAATTTTCTCCATCTGCACGGGATTATTTTTTGCGGACCACTGAGGTAAATCATCGATAGGATAGAATCCTTTTTCTATTATTTCAAAACAGGGTTCATTAACTTCCTCGACTATTTCACCTTCGTACGCGATCATGTATTCCGGTATACCGGTGGTTTTAACGTTGTTGTATCGGTCGAATACTCCGACGAGTCTAACGAGTTTGCACTTGCTTCCCGCTTCTTCCCAAACTTCTTTTAAAGCTGATTCCGATGGAGAGTAGCAAAGTTCAGCCCAACCTCCAGGTAGAGAGAAACCTCCGTCGGACTTTTCGCGAACTAGAAGTACTTTATTTCGTTCTTTGTTAAATACGATAGTACGAACCGATACGTTTGGGGTAGGATAAATATCTCTCGCAAAAAAATTCCCTGATTCCAAATCTATATTCATCTGATCAGCGATGAATGTTTTAGCTAGTTTTTGCAACTGTTCGTAATTATCTCGAGCGTACGGATCGGTGGAATACATCAGCCCAACTTTCGATATCTCTTCAACTTTCATAATGAATTCGACAATGCTATTTTTTACCATGTGATGCTTCCTATAAAAAAATAGATAGAAACAAATCTATCTATTTTGCTTTTCCCTTTTTTGCAGGTTTATTTATCGCCCCTGTTGGAGCCAACATAAATGTCTTAAAGACTTTGTCGAATTCGTCGTATTTAATCGATTCAAGCATGCCTGAGAAGGCAACTGAAATTCTTCCAGTTTCTTCTGAAACGATAATTGTCAATGAATCTGTGGTTTCTGAAATACCGATTGCTGCTCTGTGACGAGCACCGTATTTTCCGACCAAGTTTTTTGTGGTTGCTGTATAAAAAACGGATGCTGCAACAATAGTATCGTCGCGGATAACCACCGCACCATCGTGCAACCTGGTCCCTTCATAGAAAATCGTTTCCAATAATTCAGCCGTAATTGGAGCGTTTATTATAGTACCTGTTCTAATGTATTTTTCCAGTGATTCTCCACGTTCGAACGTAATTAAAGCACCGGTTTTGGTATCTGACAACCACTTTACAGCTGCCGTAATATTTTTATTTAATTTGTCTCTGTCAACACTGCGATAATCTCTCGTTTGAGCTTGACCCTTCTTTTTAACTACGGGATTGATCAAATAAGTTCTAATTTCACCAATATTGACCAAATATGCCAAGAAAGTAGTGGCTGTAAATACAGCGATTAGTACCATGCTAGCGAGCTCTAATCCGTTAAAATATAAAGCGGGAATCGCGAGTAATTCAAAACCAAAAATACCAATGAGTAATTTTCTTCTCATTGTCATGACAATAAAAACAAATATACCAATTATTAGTACAGAGGATGCCACTATATCTGCGATCATTTTCGGATCCATCTTAGCACTCCTCTCTCTTTTTGATTTTTAATTATATCTATACTAATAATATAGCAACAATATAGGGTATTCACAATAACATTTTACAAATTATGTAAAGTTTTTTTCGCTGATTTCCTTCTTAAAACACTTGATTAATCTCCCTTGGTGAAATTTTGTCTTGCAACATTATTTCATTCTAATTACAATTTTTCATCTTTGATTGCAAGATAGGCAAATAAATAATATAATCATCAATGTAAAACGCGCAGGCATAGTTTAATGGTAGAACTTTAGCTTCCCAAGCTGATAGTGCGGGTTCGATTCCCGTTGCTTGCTCCATTATCGAAAATATGTGTTGCAATATACACCCGTAATACGTGCGAGTGCATTGCAACTATTTTATTGAAAAATAATCTTTAAATTCGCTAGATATAATAGCATTTAAAGGATTAGAATATTTGTAGTAAAAGAAAATTATTAAAAGGATTAACAAGATGGAAGCGGCAATACGTAAAAAATTCACCCGATATGTCAGTTTGAATGTACTCGGAATGATTGCGATTTCCTGCTATATATTAGCGGACACGTATTTTATATCCTCGGTAATCGGAACTTTGGGAATCGTTGCTCTCAACCTCACTCTTCCTTTTTACAATCTGATATACGGATTGGGAATGATGCTCGGTACCGGAGGCGGTATTCGCTACTCGATACTCAGAGCCAACAACCAGATTAAAGAAGCGCAAAAGGTCTTTACTAACACCCTGATTTTAGGCTTTCTCATAAGTTTAATATTCGTGGTAGTCGGGCTAACTCTAAGCAAACAGATAACAACCCTTTTAGGTGCGACGGGAACAGTTGAAGTTTACGCATCTTCTTACTTTAGAATCTTCATGTCCTTCGCTCCCCTTTTTATCATAAGCGAAATCTTATTGTCTTTCGTCAGAAACAACGGAGCTCCTAGAAGAGCTATGACTGCAATGATTGTCGGAAGTTTGATGAACGTAATAATGGACTACATATTCTTAGTCATACTCGACATGGGAATGGCTGGTGCAGCGTACGCAACAATCTTATCTCCCGCTATAAGCATTTTCATATACCTGCCTTTCATTTTGTCTAAAAAAAACAACTTGAAGGTCACCAAATTGAGATTGAGTTTAAAGTCGTTGTTGGACGTCAGCCACTTAGGTCTAACCGTATTTATCAACGAGTTCGGTTTCGGTCTGGTCATGCTGATATTCAATTCAAGAATCATGTATCTAAACGGCGATATGGGCGTAGCAGCTTTTGGAATAGTCACTAATATTTCAATCGTCATCAACGCTATATTCACCGGAATTGCAACTGGAATGCAGCCCATCCTTTCAACCGCATACGGCAAGGACAACAAAAAGCACATGAGATCAATATTGAAACTAGGAATAATTGTTACCTTTTTCACCTTCGTACTGTTCTATACAGTAACGACTGTATTTTCTGAACAGATTATAAACATATTTAACAGCGACGGAAGCGAGGAGCTTCTAAAGCTCGCTACTGTGGGATTCTACATATACTTCTCCGCGTATTTATTCAACAGCATGAACACGATTATCGGTCAATACTTCGCCGCAATCAACCAGGCGAAATTAGGTTTTGTCATTTCCATTTTACACGCTGGCGTCATCATCATCCCTCTTCTCTTTCTCTTCTCATACTTTTGGGGAATCACAGGAGTTTGGTTGTCGTTTGTCGTAGCGGAATTTATTATTTTTGCAGTTTCTACAATTTTGCTCGTGAGACACCACGCTTAAAATATTGAGAAAATTCACTTTTTATAGGCTATTTTCAAAGATGAATACGCCCATTTAAATTACTTCTTTGATGTGAATAGACTATATTATTATATGTATGGTTGTTTACTGAGTGCGTAATAGTACAATTTGTATAGTTTTTTTGATATTATACAACAAATAGAGAAAAAATGAATTTGGCTCTTAACTAGAACCTAGATGTTTTGAATATTGCAAAGTTTATTGGAGGACCTTGTATGAACAAAAGAATAGATGAATTAACAAAAAAATCGGAATGTGAGCAAACCAAAGCTGAAAATTACTTAAACGTTGCCGGCGTAATGCTCATGGTTTTAGATGCGCAAGGAAATATTAATTCAATAAACAAAAAGGGATGTGAAATTCTCGAAGCTGACAAGGAATATCTAATTGGAAAGAATTGGTTTGATAATTTTTTACCTGAAAAGAACATCGAAAAGATCAAAACATTTTTTGAAAAAGTGATTTCTGGCAACTACAAAGCATTGACGGACTATGAAAATGAAATAAGAACTTTCAAAGGCAATAGAAAAGTGATGAAGTGGCACAGCACAGTTTTGCAAAACGATAACAAAGAAATCATTGAAGTTTTGTCCTCCGGTGATGATATAACCAAATACAAAGCTAATGAAATTGCGCTGGTGGAAAGCAATCTGAGATTACAAACTCTTTTTGAAAAAGCTCCACTTGGATATCAATCGCTCGACATCAACGGAAACATCAGATAAATCAATCAAACTTGGGCCAGGCTTCTTGGCTACGATAAATCCGAAGTTATCGGAAGATCATTTGGAGACTTTTTGACTCCGTCGCACAAAGCGGTTTTTAAGAAAAGATTCAACAATTTCAAAAAGAACGGCGAAGTGCACACCGAATTTGAAATGATTCGCAAAAATGGTTCAACCGTATACGTTGCATTTGACGGAATGATTGGCTACGATGATAGGCATTCCTTCGTCCAGACATACTGCAACCTGAATGATATTACCGAACAGCACAAGGCGCAGTTGAGGCTGAAGGAGAGCGAGGAAAATCTCAAGTTGGCTCAAGCTATCACCAAAATCGGCTCCTGGGAGTTAAGTCCAAACAACAACACTTTGCTGCTTTCGGACGAAGCTAAGAATCTGTTTGAAATCACTGAAGCGGACGGACATATGGATCGAGCTGAAATCGAAAATTTAGTCGACCCTTCCGATAGGCAAATGGTTGTGGAAGCTTTGGACAATTTGATAAACAAAAACGCTCCTTACAACATCGTATACAAAGTACACAAAAAAAAGGAAACGTTAAATACATCAATTCAAAGGCTTCATTATTTACGGACTCCAATAATATGCCCATCAAGATTATCGGAGTTATACGGGATATCACAGATGAAAAAAACAAACAGTTGGAACTTGAGTACAGCAGTTATCACGATTATCTAACCGGCCTTTCCAACAGGCGTGAATACTACGAACAATTCAAATTTTTAGATCAGCCTTCCTACTACCCTTTAGGTATTATTGTCATGGATGTAAACGGACTAAAAATTATCAACGATGCTTTTGGTCACACCGCTGGGGACCAAGCGCTGAGAACAATAGCCAATATATTTAAAGATATATTAGGAGACGATAATATAGTCGCGAGAGTTGGAGGAGATGAATTCTCTATACTCGTGCCTAATACGACGCTCGAAAAACTCGAGAACTACAAAGAAAAAATATATTCTTCGATAACCTCGCACAATATCAATAACATCAAGCTGTCAATCGCCATCGGTTACAATATCAAGAGAAATGTAATTGAAGATATCGACGAACTGCAAAGACTTGCTGAAAATCGCATGTACAAGCACAAGACGCTCGTCGGTTCAGGTACTAGAAGCAGCGCTATCCACGCCATCCTCGAAACGCTCACAAGAAAGTATGGAGTTGAGAAGAAACACTCAGTTCAAGTTGGCAACTTGTGTAAACAAATCGGAGAAAAGATGAATCTCCGCGGAGATGAGATAAAAGAACTCGAACAGGCTGGGCTCTTCCACGACATAGGAAAGATTTCTATCCCTGATGAAATATTGATGAAACCTGGAAAATTGACCGATGAAGAATTCAAAGTAATTAAATCCCACACCGAGGTGGGATATCAGATTTTACGTGCCGCGGACGAATACTCCGACCTTGCTATCTACGCGCTTCACCACCATGAAAAGTGGGATGGAACCGGATATCCAGGAAAGCTAAAGGGAAATGAAATTCCACTTTTTGCAAGAATCATTACAGTGGTTGATGCCTACGAAGCAATGACAGCTGACCGACCTTATCGAAAAAGACTATCACGAGAGTACGCCGTATCTGAAATCATAAGATGTTCAGGAACGCAATTCGATCCAAAAATCGCGAAAATTTTCGTTGAAAAAGTCCTTGAAGAACAGTGGCCAGAAGCCATTTAACCATATATTGATTCAAATTGTCTCTCTTTCTTTATCACCAGTTTATCAGCAGGTGTCTTTTAAAATAGAACGGATGAAAATTTGTATTAACCGAGTTAGTTACAATCGGTTTTCAACATTGTCGCGAATCGGAATAGCCAAATTAATTATTTGGCTTTTTTTCTTATCCTAATGCCTTCTTTGATCAGCAGTTATGGTAAAATATAAACATGAATATTAAAAAGTTATATAAAATAAGTCTTATCTCATGTTTCTGTATGCTAGTTTTGTGCCTAGTACTTCCTATTTTTCCATCCTACAGCCTCGTTGAAACAGAAGCAGGAACTAGTGAACTCGTATTAGATGGTTACTTCAACTTCTTTTCAACTCTCGAAAGAAACATCTTCGCTCTCGCGCTGGTCGTTCCTATGATCTTTACTCTTGCCTCTTTCGTTTGGCAAACTGTAAATATATTTAAACGAGATAGATTCAGTTCAATCCAAGCCATGCTGTTTTCATTTTCCTTCTTATTTATCACGGGTTTTGCCATTGCGTTATCCTACACTGCATTTTGGATCATTACCGCTGTCATGTTTGTTTACCTCTCCGGTGTAACAATAGTTAGAATCAACAAAGAGGAAACAGATTGATGACTAACGAAGATATCCTTAGAGCAATCGAGCCCAGGCGCCGATCAAACGGTAGAGTTTACAATGGGGATCTTAAATCATACGGATTGCAATTGTGCAAGGATAATATAGACCTATCTAATCTGATCATCGGAGTAAATCACGATGTGGATTTTGTCTTTTTTCACGCTATACTTACAAGAGATAAGAAGGACTTCCGGAAACAGTTGAAAGATGTGGAACCATACCTTTCTACTTTCGACAGCTGGTACGACACGGACAATATAGTCACGCATTTTAAAAAAGGAATTGATTTTGATTACTTCTACAAAATGGCTTAAAGATATCTAAAATCAGAGAATCCGTATATAAGAAGATTAGGATATATCGGCTTCATTAAAGCTGATTTAACATCCGAACAAAACTGCCGCAGAATTATCAAACTTTTTAAAAATACCGAGGAACACACCCTCATAATGGCGCAGGGTTGGCTTATGGCGGAAATGTACATCAACAATCAAAAGCTTATGTACGATTACTTTCTCACCTCGGACCTAAGTTATAAAATCCTATCCACCGCAATATCTAAGTGCACCGATTCATTTAGGGTTACCCCTGCAGAAAAAATAGAATTGCGCAAAATCCGACCCCTGCTGAAACAAAGGAGAATACACTAATGCAACTGTACCAAATTTTACTTATCATCATCGCCGGTCTAATCGTATCTTTCTCGATAATCTACATCATCACAGGTAAAATCATGTTGAGAACGACTCTTACTCCCGATAGAGAAAGAGACAAGGAGCACAAACCCGCTATTTCTCCTGATAAGACCCATTCTCAAAGATACGAGCAAGAGTGGCTTGCTAAAGCACCTCACGAAGGCGTATATATCACTTCTAAGGATAAATTGAAATTATATGGTCATTTATACATGAATTCTCAAAAGTCTCACAAATATGTCATAGCGTGCCATGGATACAACGGATATTGGAAAGAATTATCGATTCCGTGCAAACATTACTACGAAGACTTGGGCTTTAACGCTCTGTTCATCGATCAGCGAGCTCAAGGAGAATCCGAAGGAAAATACATGACGATGGGTTACAAGGAAAAGTTCGATGTCGTTGACTGGTGCAACTTCATAGTCGAAAAAGATCCTTCCGCAAAGATATTGCTTATAGGACACTCGATGGGAGCGGCTACAGTTATGATGGTTTCAGGGATGTCAACAATGCCTGAGAACGTCAAATGCATTATCGAAGATTGCGGTTATCCTTCTATAAAGGAACAAATAATCGATACTCTCGAGAAGATGAAAGTGCCTACTATGTTTATGTATTGCGCCGGTAGTCTCGTAGCGAAACTTTTCTACGGTATATCATTTACAAAAGGTTCACCCAGAGAAGCTTTGAAAAAGACAAAGGTTCCCTTCCTGTTCATTCACGGAGGAGACGATACTTTCGTCCCGACGAAGTTCTTGCAAATAAACTACGATTCGCTTACTAATAAATCCATCTACAAAGACAAGCTAGTCGTTCCGGGCGCGTGTCACGGTATGAGCTTCATATACGATGAAAAAGCGTACATAGAAAAATCAGAATCCTACATAAAAAAATTCATAAAATAAACTTGGAGGGTAAATTATGAAAAAGATGAAGAAATTCCTAACGGACTTTAGAGATTTTATTACCAAAGGTAATATTCTCGCAATGGCAGTTGGTGTCATTATCGGTGGTGCTTTTAAAGGAATAATCAATGTTCTTGTTAAAAACATACTGATGCCTGTCGTCACTCTTGCAATTCCCGGTGGACTAGACGGACTAGTCACAGTGCTCAACGAGAGTGAAGCTAGTATAGTTGGAGCCGTTCCTGATGGAGTGAATACCGTTTCTTACTACGGCACGGTATACAACGCCGATATCGTCAACGTCATCAACTGGGGAACATTTATCAACGAGTTGATAAACTTCATCATAATTGCCTTCGTATTATTCATCATTATTCGTTCAGTAATGATGCTGAATATGAAGCGCCAAGAGTTGAAAGAAATCAGCAGCGCTTTCACAGTTGACGAGCAAAAAGCTTTGAGAGAAAACGGAAAATCCTTAAAAGAAATCATCGATCTCGCTAAGGAAAAAGTAGCTCAAGAGAAGATTGCAAAAGAAGCCGCAGAGAAAGCTAAAGCTGCTGCAAAAGAATCTGAACTCTCAGTTCTTAAAGATATAAAAACCCTGTTGGAAAACCAAGCAGGCAAATAATCTTACAACAATAAAATAGGCTCGGAATAAACCGAGCCTATCATATTTACAAAACTATATTTATTTAGTATAGTATTTAAGTCGCCGCCTTAGTTTAATGGTAGAACAGAGGTATCGTAAACCTCCGATGGCCGTTCGATTCGACCAGGCGGCACCATTTTTTTTTGCAAATTTATAACTTATTTGAAGATTTCTATAAAGAACTATTCAAACGACATATATTCTTTCTCAAATTCATCGATATAAAGATTCATTTGATCGTCTGCTTCCGCATTGCCAAAATTTTGCATAAAGGGTTCAGTTTCAAATTCTTCAGGTTCGAAATCATCGTAATACACCAATTTTGATATGTGGTTAGCGCCATCGTCAGTTTCCATTCCGATTAAGTATCCTTCAGGATTGTAGGTTCTCGCCTCAAAATCAACCGTGTCTCCTTCGCTGGCATCAACAACTATTTTTGTGTGCCCGTTTTCGGTCGTGTACACTCGGCTGATCTCAGCTTGTTTTTTAGCTTCTTCTTCTGTTAATTCTCCAAAGTAATGAATTTCATTCTTTCTGGAAAAGCCTTCCGCGTCGTATGACGCAAAGCCAGGATTTACACCAAAAGCGTGATAGGCGTCAACTTCTTCAGTTTTGCCATCTACTGCAAGTGCTCCTTCGATGTGATAATAATCAATGTAGGCATCTTCATCTTCGACAAACGCACTGTTAGTTTCATCAGGATTCTGATTAGCGTTGTAGCGTGTGAAAACGAATTCGAAACAGCCGTTTTGATCAACGATACCAGTATCGCTGAAATATCTTCCATCAATCATCGTTTGTTTAGATAGGTAGTATCTAGCTTCGTTGTTTACGGTAGAAGTTGTAGTTTCATCCGAATCAGATACGATTTCGGACGTCCCTTCAACACTGGTGGAAGTTTCGATTTCAACTGACTTTTCTTCTTCTTCCTCTTCCGTATAGTACTCACTAGCAGAAATAGTCGTTCCTGTCAGCATCGAATGCTTTTCTTCAATAAGAGAACTCTTCTTAGCAAAATCAGAAATTACAGTTTCTTTTCCTTCTGTAACTTCAGTGAAATCGCCGTAAATATAATCCTCTAATACGGTCAAATCTATATCGAGAGATATACCGTTTGCCGATAAAAACTCCGATACTAAATTATTCAAATTTCCCAGATCTAATTCACAACTAGCCAAACCTGCAATTGAAGCAATCAGCACTAGTGGCACTAATTTCTTTTTCATATTGTTTTTTCTCCTTTTCAGTTGGTTGTCTTTTTCTCAGTCTACAGGAGCGCGAGAAATTTTACACAAAGTGTTTAAAATGTAAAAAAACCCACCGCGAAGGTGGGTTTTATAAACGATTTTAAATATCAATTACTTATTTAACAAAAGTAACTAAGCACATAGGAGCGTTGTCTCCGCGACGGTTTTCCATCTTGAGAACGCGTGTGTATCCACCTTGACGATCCTTGTAACGAGGTGCAATATCATCAAAGAGCTTTTGTAAAGCGGTTTGTTTTTTTGCATCATCGCAATAGAAACGACGGACATATTTGTTAGCTTCTCTTCTAGCAGCGATATCACCTTTTTTGGAATAGGTAACAAGTCTATCAGCTAAGGGAGAGATTTGGCTTGCAACTTTCTTTGTTACGACAACTTTTTCGGAAACGATAAGTTGAGTAACAACGTTACGAAGCATATTTTTGTCTTTGGATGTAGTATAGGCTGCCTTAAAGCGGACACCACCTTTACCATGTACATTCTTACGACCTTGAGTTTTCATTTTTAATCTCCTTAATTTTGACGGAAGCTAAGACCGAGTTCTTCGAGCTTATCCTTAACTTCTTTGAGTGATTTCTTACCGAGATTTCTGACTTTCATCATTTCCTCTTCGGTCTTGTTGCATAATTCACTAACGGTTGTAATAGCAGCTCTCTTCAAACAATTGTATGAACGAACGGAGAAATCGAGTTCTTCGATACTCATATCTTCATATTTGTCTTTAGGTTTCTCAACTTGAGCGTTAAAGACAACTACGTCTTTAGCTGTTTCAGAGATGTTTACAAACTTCTCCAAGTGTTCAACTAAGACCTGAGCGGCAAGAGCAACACCTTCATGAGGAGTAACGGCACCATTAGTCCAAACTTCAAGTATGAGTTTGTCGTAATTTGTGTTGTCATCTACACGTGTAGGTTCAGTAGTGAAGTTCACCTTAAGAATAGGTGAGTAATTAGAATCAACGGGAATTACACCAATTTTGTAACTCTCAATTGTTTGTTTATTTTGTTCATTGGTTAAGTATCCTCTACCCTTGTTAGCTTGAAGAGTCATCTTTAAATGACCACCTTCAGCAACGTGAGCGATAACAAGGTCGGGGTTAACGACTTCAACATCACTAGGCAAGTCAAGATCACCGGCAACTACTGTTGCGGGACCTTTAACATCTAAGGATATAACACGAACAGAATTCTCGTCTTCAGAATCAATCTTAAGAACGAGAGTCTTTAAATTTAATACGATTGCGGTAACATCTTCGACGACACCATCAAGTGCCGAGAATTCATGTCTAGCACCTTCGATTTCAACAGCGAAGATTGATGCGCCAGGTATGGAAGAAATTAAGACACGTCTCATAGCATTACCAATTGTAATACCAAATCCTCTTTCAAGGGGTGCTAAGACAAATTTGCCGTAATTTTTAGTAGAATCGTAGTTATTTTCAACGAATTCGATATTTTGAAAAGCTTTCATTTACTTTCCTCCTTATAACTTTTTAACCTCTAGGACGCTTAGGCGGACGGCAACCATTGTGTGGAACGGGTGTAGCATCTGCGATAGAAAGAACTTGTAATCCAGCAGCTTGAAGAGCTCTAAGAGCTGACTCGCGGCCTGTACCAGGTCCTTTAACGATAACATCAACGGATTTAAGTCCACGTTCTATAGATTTTTTAGCAACACTTTGACCTGCTAATTGAGCAGCAAAGGGTGTGGATTTCTTGGATCCTGTGTAACCAATGGTTCCAGCGGATGCCCAAGCAATTACCTTACCTTCGGGGTCAGATATTG
>Ga0172378_10001892_pt1 | contig 19464 bp, 10 predicted proteins | sample GrowelOW332metaG_FD_119755 | JGI IMG/M metagenome (GOLD analysis project Ga0172378, IMG submission 119755) | Groundwater microbial communities from an aquifer near a municipal landfill in Southern Ontario, Canada - Pumphouse #3_1 metaG | ecosystem: Environmental > Aquatic > Deep subsurface >... | reverse complement strand
AGTTAAGAAGACCGCTATGACTAATTTCGACTCCACTGTTGAAGTTAGCTTCAATCTTAACATTAATACAAAGCAACCTGATCAACAATTGAGAGGAACAATCACTCTTCCTAATGGAAATGGTAAAACCAAGAAAATTTTAGCAATTACAGGAACCAAAGTTGAAGAAGCAAAAGAAGCTGGAGCTGACTATGTTGGCGGAGTTGAATTGCTTGAAAAGATTTCGAAGGAAAACTGGTTCGACTTTGATATAATTGTTGCTACCCCCGATATGATGGGACAATTAGGACGTATGGGTCGTATTTTAGGACCTAAAGGTCTCATGCCTAATCCCAAAACTGGAACAGTTTCAATGGAAATTGGAAAAGCTATTAAAGAAATTAAAAATGGTAAAGTCTCATTTAGAGCTGATAAAGATGGAAATGTCCATTTCTCAGTTGCGAGAGTTTCCTTTGATACTGATAAGATTTCTGAAAACATCAAAGCAGTTGTCGATATGATTCTTAGAATCAGACCTGCTGCTGTCAAAGGTGTTTATGTTAAGAGTGCTACAGTCCATTCAACAATGGGCCCGGCTATTCGTCTCGCTCTCTAATTCTACGAATTAGAAGCAAATTATTTTAAAAGCAATCAATACCATAGACCACAGCGGCAAAATGCTTAATAATACTGTCGAGGTAAATGATTATTTATAGTTTTTATAAATCATCTTTCTTATTTATTAAGAATATTATGGATATTGTTGCCTATATTTCGTAAAAAAGATAGGAGGTGTAAATCGATGAACAAAGACGTACTAAAAGCTAAAGAAGCTGAAGTTGCACGTATTTCTGATGAATTTTCATCCAGCAAATGCGTTATTGTCGTTACTTATCACAATTTGAATGTCAGCAAACTCAGTACTCTTAGAAAAGACCTGAAAAAAGTCGGTGCAAAGTTCGAAGTTAACAAGAACACAATCTTAAGACGTGCTCTTAATAACGATGCTTTAAAGAATTTTGAATCTATTTTAGTTGGTCCTAACGCCATCATCACATGTGATGATCCCACAGCAGCTTTGCCAGTTTTAGCGAAATTCGTTACAGCTAACAAGGCCATGGAAGTTAAAGGCGCAGTTATTGATGGTACATTCTGTGATGCAGAAAGAGCAATGTCTCTCGCATCGGTCGGAACAAAAGAAAATTCCATTTCTATTTTCCTTTCCGTTCTACAGAGTCCCGTTACAAAATTCGCTATGGTTTTAAAAGCCTACGCTGAATCATTAGAAAAATAAGTAAATCTACTTATTTATTCAAAACAATGTAAAAAATTCAAAAAATAATTAGGAGGAAAAAATTACATTATGGCAAAATTAGTTAAAGAAGATGTTATTGCTTCATTAAAAGAAATGTCTATTGTCGAGGTTATGGATCTCGTCAAAGCAATCGAAGAAGAATTTGGTGTTACAGCCGCTGCTGCTGTTGCTGCTCCCGCTGCTGCAGGTGCTGCTGCTGATGAAGGTCCCTCAGTTGTCGACCTCACTCTTAAATCATTTGGTGCTTCCAAAGTTAAGGTTATTAAAGCTGTTCAAGCTATCACAGGCCTTGGCTTAATGGATGCTAAGAAAATGGTTGATGGCGCTCCCGTTGTCGTCAAAGAAAAAATTTCACCCGCTGAAGCTGAAGAGTATAAAAATCAACTTACTGAAGCTGGCGCTGAAGTCGAAGTTAAATAACTATTTCTTTTCGAGAATTCAACTGCTGCAATTAAGGGCGTGTTTCGCCCTTAATGCAGTTTATTAAATAAGTATAATTTCAAAGCCTTTATATTTAGTTTAGTTGTGAATTACACCGTTATTTTTTTAAATAAGAAGTCTAGTCTTATTTAAGAATAATAACTAACCTCGAAAATACTTTACTCTTGGCTTTTGGTGAAGGGAGAATCTATTAATGAAAACTTTTGAGGAAATTTTCGATAGAAACGATATTAAATATCTCGAGAATCAGCGTGCTGATTTCTCAAAAATTTCTGGTCAATTAGAATTGCCTAATTTGTGTGAAATTCAAACAGACTCATTTAAGTGGCTTCGTGAAGAAGGGCTCGATATAGTCTTGAAGGATTTTTTCCCGATTCATAATTCTGATAACTCAATGCAGTTGGATTATGTTTCATTGAAATTCGGCGAACCTAAAAACGACTATTTTGAATGCAAAACTGCTAATATGACATACTGTGCACCTTTGCACGTTATTTTGCGATTGAAGGACGAAACTGATCCTGAAAACTCGATAAAGGAAGAAGAAATCTTCATGGGTGATTTCCCTATGATGACCGATTCAGGAACCTTTATTATCAACGGCGTTGAGAAAGTCGTCGAGTCACAAATTGTAAGGTCATCTGGCGCTTATATGAAGAGAACTGAAATCATCTCTTCCGCAAGTTTTACATATGGGGCAGACTTTATACCTATGCGTGGAACATGGTTAGAGTTCCTTTCGGATGCAAAGGATATTTTGTATGTTAGAATTGACAAACAAAAGAAAGTATCTGCTTTAACATTAATTAGAGCCTTGGGCATTGTTCACGATGCCGATATCTATAACATCTTTGGCGATAATTCAAGAATGTTAAAGAATACGATGGAAAAATTCCCGGAACCAGTTGAAGTTAAGGATGATAAACAAATTTCAATCAATGCTTTGAAAGAAATTTTTTCAAAACTTCGCCCTGGCGAACCTATCAACGATGACGATGTTGCTCAACAGATCAAGAATAGATTTTTTAATCATCGCGCATACGATCTCGGAACAGCTGGACGTTACAAGATAAACAAAAAACTTGGTATTTACGATAGATTGTTGAATAACTACGTAGCTGAAGATTTGATTTCCGTCGAAGGCGAACTTGTGGTCGAAAAAGGAACTCTCATGACGAGAGAAATTATCCAAAATCTTCAAAAGGAAAAATTCTTCGAAAAGGGTGCAAACCAATTTGAGATTCCTACAAACTTAGATTTGGACAATGAGCCTGGACACAACTACGTTAATATTGTTGAGATATATACTGATGAAAATAAGACAAATAAAGTCAAGGCTGTCGGTAACAATATGAATCTCACAGTCGAGTATGTAACACCATCCGATATTATCGCCTGCTTCTCATACTTCTTGAATGTCATAGATGGAGTTGGTGAATTCGACGATATCGATCACCTTTCCAATAGAAGAATTAGATCCGTCGGTGAGCTTATCCAAAACCAGTTTAGAACTGGTCTTTCTAGAATGGAGAGAATCATCATCGACAAGATGTCAGTTTCTAGAGAACCCGGTTCGGCTTCTCCCAAAGGATTGATAAATATTAAGCCACTTACTAGCTGCTTGAGAGAATTTTTCAATTCCTCCCAGTTGTCTCAGTTTATGGATCAAATCAACCCTCTTTCAGAGTTGACAAATAAGAGACGTATCTCCGCTTTAGGGCCTGGTGGATTGACACGTGACCGCGCATCTTTCGACGTTCGTGATGTTCACTATTCTCACTATGGTAGAATATGTCCTATCGAAACCCCTGAAGGTCAAAACATTGGACTTATTTCCAATCTTGCATGCTATGCAAAAATTAATAAATATGGATTTATCGAATCTCCTTATCGTCGAGTTAAAGATGGTATAGTATCCGACGATACAGACTACTTATCGGCTGATGAAGAAAGATTCCACGTTATTGCACAAGCTAATGTTGGTCTCGATCCTAAGACTCACAAGATTGTCGATTCACGAGTTATGGCTCGTAAGAATGGTGAAACCATCATCGCTGATGCATCAGAAATTGACTACATCGATGTTTCACCTAAACAAATTGTTTCAATTGCTTCCGCTTGTATTCCATTCTTGGAAAACGATGATGCTACCCGTGCTCAAATGGGTGGTAACATGCAGCGTCAAGCATTGCCGTTGCTTCGACCTTCCGCTCCTTTTGTCGGAACAGGTCTTGAACACAAAATTGCTCACGATTCCGGCTCAGCTGTAATTGCTAAAGCTGATGGTGTTGTTACCTATGTCGACTCGATGAGAATCGATGTACTTGAAGATGAATCCAACAAGATTAGAAGTTATAAATTAAAGAAATTCTCACGTTCAAACCAAGGTACTTGCTTGAACCAAACTCCCATTGTCTCCGTAGGACAAAAGGTAAAATTCAATCAAACTATCGCTGATGGTCCAGCTATGGATCACGGAGATCTCGCCTTGGGTCAAAATGTGCTCATTGCCTTTACTACATGGCACGGTTACAACTACGAAGATGCCATCGTTATGTCTGAACGTTTGGTCAAAGATGATGTATATACAACTTTACACATTGTTGAATATTCTGTTGATGTTCGTAAGACCAAGAACGGTAGAGAGCAAATAACTGCTGATATTCCTAATCTTTCGACCGCTATGAAAGCCAACCTCGATTCTAGAGGTATCATTGTTCCTGGTTCGGAAGTTAAAGAACATGATATTTTGGTAGGTAAAACATCGCCCAAAGGTGATACTGATTTATCTCCAGAACAAAAATTATTACAGTCGATTTTCTTGGCGAAATCCAAGGATTTGAAAGATACATCTTTGAGACTGCCGCACGGTGGTGCAGGTATCGTTGTCGAAGTTAAGACATTCTCTCGCAAGAATGGCGATGAACTTCCACCCAACGTACTTGAATCAGTCAAAGTTTATGTTGCTCAAAAGAGAAAGATCTCTGAGGGTGATAAGATGTCTGGACGTCACGGTAACAAAGGTGTTATTTCAAGAATTGTTCCTGTGGAAGATATGCCTTTCTTGCCCGATGGTACTCCAGTCGATATCTTGTTGAATCCTCTCGGTGTTCCTTCGCGTATGAACATCGGTCAAATTCTCGAAGTTCACTTAGGTATGGCTTGTCGCAAACTTGGTGGATTGAAAGTTTCAACTCCTGTTTTCGACGGAATTTCCAATGAAGAAATCATGAAAATGATGGAAGCAGCAGGAATGGATAAAGATGGAAAGACAATTCTTTATTCTGGTGAAACTGGCGAAAGATTCGATTCAAGAATCAACGTTGGTGTCATGTACATGATTAAACTTGTCCACATGGTTGATGATAAACTTCACGCTCGTGCTATTGGACCTTACTCTTTAGTCACACAACAACCTTTAGGCGGAAAAGCCCAAAAGGGTGGTCAGAGATTTGGTGAAATGGAAGTTTGGGCTTTGGAAGCTTACGGAGCCGCACATGTTTTACAAGAAATGTTGACTATTAAATCCGATGATATGGTCGGACGTAATAAGTGCTATGAAGCAATCTTAAAGAGCAAACCTATTCCTAAACCGAATATGCCTGAATCATTCAGAGTTCTCATTAAGGAACTTCAAGCTTTAGCTATCGATGTAAAACTCTACAAAGAAAATCATCAAGAGATTGATATTTCTTCGATCACTAGTGAATCCATCATGGAAGAGAAAAAGATTAAACGCTCTATTCTCGACATGAAGTCTAAAGCGACGAAAGAAATGGAAGAAGAAGTAAAATTCGATGGTGAAGATGACAGCGAACCCGATATTGATACCTTGGGCGCTGCTGATGACATCGAGAAAGATGAGGAGGAATAAAATATGGCATATTCATTTGATTTAAATAAATTATCTGCTATTCAAATAAAATTAGCCTCTCCTGAAAAGATATTAGAATGGTCTCGCGGTGAAGTTCTCAACGCTGAAACCATTAACTATCGTACACAAAAGCCTGAAGCTGATGGTCTTTTCTGCGAAAAGATCTTTGGACCGACTAAAGATTATCACTGTGCTTGTGGCAAATATAAAAAACCTCGCTATGCGGGAAAAGTTTGTGAAAAGTGCGGTGTTGAAGTAACGATAAAAGCTGTTAGACGTGAGAGAATGGGACACATTAAATTGGCTTCCCCTTGCACTCACATCTGGTACTTAAAGGGAACTCCTTCGCGCATTGCCGTCTTGTTGGATGTCCCTCCGAAACAAATTGAAGAAGTTGTATATTACGCTTCTCACATTGTTTTGAATCCAGGTACGTCAAAAGCTTTGACAAAGTGCATGGTTCTCAACGAAAGAACTTCGAGAGATAAATTTATCGAAGTTATCAACGACTTGCTTGAATCCAGCGTTATTACAGATGAAGATCAAATAATTTACGCGAAAGATTTGCTTGAACGTTTGAGAAATCCTGAATTGCCCGTTGACTTTACTACTACCTCAAAATTCATTAACAAGTACACTGGAGCTGAATTTGACTGGGGTGCTGGTGCAATTCAAAAATTATTGAAAGAAGTTGACTTAGATGAAGAGTTGAACAAGATTAATGAAGAACTCAAGACAACCACTTCGCCCAAGAATCAAAAGAGAATCAAACTCTTGAAGAGACTTGATTTGATAGATGCATTCCGTCGTTCTCACAACGACCCTGCATGGATGGTCTTAACTGTACTTCCGGTTATGCCACCTGATTTAAGACCCATGTTGCCTCTTGATGGCGGTCGATACGCCGCTTCAGACTTGAACGACTTATATCGAAGAGTTATCAATAGAAACAACCGTCTTAAAAAATTTATTGAGCAACACGCTCCTCAGGTTATTACTATCAATGAACGCCGCATGCTTCAAGAAGCTGTTGACGCCCTAATAGATAACGGTCGTAGATCCAAGGCTGTCACAGGTCCCGGAAATCGCCCTTTAAAATCACTTTCGAGCCAATTGAAAGGTAAGCAAGGACGCTTTAGACAAAACTTACTCGGTAAGCGTGTCGACTATTCCGGACGTTCAGTTATCGCAGTTGGCCCTAGTTTGAGAATGGATCAGTGTGGTATTCCACGCGAAATGGCAATATCGCTGTTCTCGCCTTTCATCGCAGGTAAGTTGATGAAGGATGAAACAGCTGGTACTCGCAAAGCAGCTATGCAAATGATCGAGAACCAAGATAAGAAAGTTCTCGATGCGATTGAAGAAATTATTCAGGACCACCCTGTTCTTTTGAACCGTGCTCCTACCTTGCACAGACTTGGTATTCAAGCTTTTAGACCTGTTTTGGTCGAAGGTCGTGCAATTCGTTTGCATCCTCTTGTTTGTACAGGATTTAACGCTGACTTCGATGGAGATCAGATGGCTGTTCACGTACCTCTTTCCAAGAGAGCTCAACGCGAAGCAATCGAGTTGATGATTGCTAACCACAATATTTTAGGACCTAAGGATGGAAAACCCATTTGTATTCCTTCGCAGGATATGCTCTTAGGTAACTATTATTTGACCTTGGAAAACGATATTAAAGGATTCAAGGCTCAAGCTGAATACTATCGTCAGTTCAACGATGAAGAAGAAGCACAGAGATATGAATTGTATGCTAAATCCGAAGGTAAGGTCTTTAGAGACTTTAACGAAGTGATGAAAGCGTATCAAAATCACGCGATACATCTTCAAAATAGAATTGCTATTCGCGCTTCTGCTATCGGAAAGACTTACTTTAACAAAGCGATGAATAACGCTTACTTGATCACTACTCCCGGTCACTTGATATTTAACTCGATATATCCTGAAGATTTCCCTTATATTGCAAAGAGAGAGGATACTAAGTTCAAACACGACGGAATTTCTCTTCCTTACGAAGTTGATGAAAATTATCTTCCAGATGGATTTGTTCCTTACGGTACAGATATCAAGTCGGAAATTGCTAAGCGTCCTTTGGCTCAGGGAATTAGAAAGAATGAGATCGAGGCAATTATCGGAGAATTATTCTTCCGTTACAAAGCTGAAAAGACCTCTCACATTCTCGATGCCATCAAGGATTTAGGATTTGATTATTCAACTATTTCTGGTATAACCATTGCCCTTAGCGATATTTCGGCTGACACCAGCGACGGAAGCGAATCTCCTCTTGCCAATAAGCAACAACTCTTTGACGAAGCCGAGAAGAAGATTGCTACTTGGAGAGAACAAGCCGATGAAGGTGAGTTAGATGAAAAAGAAAGATACGACAAAGTTGTCGGTGCCTGGAATGATGTCACTCAAAAGATTACCGAAGAGGTTAAAGAGCTGATTACGAAAGAAGTTCGTAACCCCATGTTCATGATGTCAACATCTGGTGCTCGTGGTAAAACGACTAACTTTGTTCAGTTGTTAGGTATGAAAGGATTGATGGCTAAGCCCGATGGTTCAGCTATTGAAATTCCCATTAAATCATGCTTTAGAGATGGATTCTCAGTGTCTGAGTTCTTTACCGCTACTCACGGTTCGCGTAAGACCGGTGCTGATACCGCTCTTAAAACAGCTGACTCAGGTTACCTTACTCGTCGTCTTATCGATGTCTCACACGATGTTATCATTCGTGAAGAAGACTGTGGAGCTGATCACGGTGTAGTGGTTAGAGCTATCATGTCTAGAGAACCTCACCCGGATGACGCAAAGAACAATGATTTCCCGAAAGAAATCGTCAGTTTGGATCAGCGTCTTGTAGGCAGATTTGCAGTACACGATGTTGTCAATCCCAAGACTGGTGAAGTAATTGTCAAGGGAAATACGATGATCTCTGAAGCTGATGCTAAGAAGATTGTTTCAGTCGGAATTAAAGAAGTTGAAATTAGAACACTGTTTACTTGCGAAACTAAAGATGGTGTTTGTGTTCACTGCTACGGTCGAAACCTCGCAACTGGTGAATTGGCCAAAGTTGGCGATGCAGTCGGTATTATGGCTGCTCAATCAATCGGTGAACGTGGTACGCAATTAACGCTTAAAAACTTCCACTCTGGTGGTGTTATGGGAGACGATATTACTCAAGGTCTTCCTCGTGTCCAAGAGGTATTGGAAGCCCGTACTCCTAAAGGCGAAGCCTGCATTACTGAGATTCCTGGTCGAATCACTGAGATTAGAAGCGATGACAATGGCAAGAAGATTTACGATATTGTTGTTGTCAACGATGCAATCATGATTGATGGTGAACCGGAAACTAGAGTATACACAACTAACGCTCACTCCAACGTTATCGTTGAAGTTGGCGATAAAGTAGTACCTGGTCAAAAATTGACCGCAGGTGCTGTCGATCCTAAAAAATTACTTCAAGCTTCAAATGTAGCGAATGTTCAAAAGTATTTGCTCGAAGAGGTTGACCGCGTATACTTGTCGCAAGGTATTTATATCTCTGATAAGCATATCGAGGTTATCGGTAGACAAATGCTTTCCAAGATATTGATTGTTGAATCCGGTGATACTGAACTCTTAACCGGTTCGAAGATTGATATCATCGATTTCACGAAAGCCAATAACGATGTATTGTTAGCTGGTGGAAGACCTGCTGTTGGTACTCCTTTGGTTCTCGGTATTACGAAGGCGGCTTTGAATACCAAAGCTTTCCTATCATCTGCTTCATTCCAAGAGACAACTCGTGTCTTAACCGATGCTGCTGTTAAAGGTCGTACCGATTATCTTCACGGTTTGAAGGAAAACGTTATGATTGGTAAACTTATACCTGCTGGTACGGGTTTCAATGGTGACGTCTACGATGAAAATGAAGAAGAGATCGAAGGTGAAGATGAAGTCTCCACTGATGAGAACGTAAAAGATATGGTCGAAGAGGCTTCTAAGGATTCCAATCCCGAGAATATAAACGATTACGTTGCGAAAAACTAATTATATTTAAAAGAAAATACTGCTGTTAATTCAGCAGTTTTTCTTTGCAAAAAAATATTTTGCAATATAAATGATATAATAAATATAGATATATAACGGTCACTAAGTGAAGTGTTCCTGACCGAGAAAAGAAAAAATGAATACACCTAAACCGATTTTGAAAGTCGAAAATGTAATCTTAACATCAAATGAAGATGAAGAGCGAAAATACATACTTGATCGCTTGAGTTTTAACGTGTACGACAATTGTGTTACTGTCATTTATTCAAAACCTGAATTTAACTTTACCAAAATTTACGATGTACTAACTGATAATTTAAGTGAATCTGACTATCTTGAAAAAGGCAAGGTTGACTTTTTAGAGTGGAATGAAGAATTAACGACCAGTCAAAAATTTAAAGATGTACGCAAAAGAATTTTCTTTATAGATAAGCAAAAGTTAGAGTTTCTCGAGATAGACCAAACGATCGGCAATCTTTTAGTCAATACATTTAAGAAAAATAGCGTTCCGCTTATCAGCCGGTTGAATCAATTTATCGAAAGTGATTACGATTTATATAGCAGTGGTATCGAAGAGAGAAATAAAAAGCTCGATCGTGCCAAGGAAGATTCCATTGAAAAAGAGAGAGAAATAAACTCAGTCGCTAACCATGTTATATCAATGGCTAGAAAGCGAATGAAAAGTTTTCATAAGCGCGACGTCTCTTGGTTAAAACTCAAGGAGATAATTAATGAAGCTGAAGAAAAGCGAATGAAGGGGATCCAAAGCATCGAGGAAGAGTACTCTGAGACTGTTAGAACGATTGTGGACGATTGGAATAAGCGAAAAGACCAATTGTGCACGAATTATAAAAAAACTCTTAGAAAGGCTAAAATAGACAATAAAAATTACATTGATTCCATCCGCTACAACGCTAAAATTAAAATCAATCAACTTAAGAGAGAAAAGAGATCTCTTCAATTAAATCCTCGTAGAACTCGTGAAATAAATGAAGAAATATCTGAAATTAAGCACAATACAAAAATGAGGACTAAGATTAATAAAAAGGATATAAATATTCAAATTATGGCACTGCTAAAAAAATTAGAAGTGGGAAATCCTTATGAATTTTTGAATAAAACCAAAGAAGGGCTTACGGATGTGGAAATATTTAAACTTCATATGGCTTACGCCATACTTGAACAGTATTCCATCGTCTTTATCGACCGTTCGATGTTTAAGGATAGCAAAGATTTGGAAAATCTTTACTCAGATTTTTATCAAAAAATTCTCGATTTCAAAAACACATACAATATTTCTTTTGTAGTATATACAACTAACTTGGAAGAATTTGTAAAGTTCAATGACTGCTATCGCGTTATTGCCTATGGTTCACGAACAATGGAAATGGGATTCAAAGATTTTTCCATCAATGCTCCCTACAGCGAATATGCTAGGAATGTATTTTTAAATAAAGACTTTTCTTACTCTCCAAAAGAATTAGACCAAATGAACCTTTATCGAATCCGTGGAGAGCACTATGTGAATTGTACATCTAAGAAATTGAAAGAAATTGAAAATTCACTTCCAAAGATACCCTTATCTCCAAAGGTTAAATTTCACAAGAAAATTTAGTTATTAATCTTTATTAAAATCGGAATCGTCATCCCATCCTCGTGACATCTTTACTGCCTTGTGCCACTTATAAAGATATTTTTTCCGCAAATTTTGATCAATCTTAGGAGTAAAGGTTGAATCGATGGAATATATTTTCTTCAATTCTGTTTTGTCTTTCCATGTTCCAACAGCCAAACCAGCAAGGAAAGCTGCACCTAGAGCTGTTGTCTCCTTTGTTTGGCATCGTATAACTTTTGCATTTGTTATATCTGATTGAAATTGCATTAAAAATGAATTTTTCGATGCTCCTCCATCGACTTTTAACGATTTTATATCGTGGCCGGTATCTTTAGACATAGCGGTTGCAAGATCATTGACTTGGTATGCTATGCTTTCCAAGCTTGCTCGAATGATATTTTCTCTAGTCGTTCCTCTAGTCAAGCCGAAAATAGTGCCTCGTGAGTACATATCCCAGTATGGAGCACCTAAGCCAGTAAAAGCTGGCACAATGTAAACACCATTGTTGTCTCCGGATTTTTCTGCGAAATATTCAGAATCAACTGCATCCAATATAAATCTCATTTCATCGCGCAGCCACTGGATAACTGCTCCACCAACAAAAACAGAACCCTCTAGTACATAGTCGGGTTTCCCTTCATGACTGCTTGCTGCTAAAGTTGTTACTAATCCATTTTTGGAGTGGCACAATTTTTTTCCGATGTTCATAAGCAGGAAGCATCCAGTTCCGTATGTATTTTTCATTTCACCGGGTTCGAAGCAAGTTTGACCAAAAAGTGCCGCTTGCTGATCTCCAGCAACACCAGCAATTGGTACTTCGGAATCGAATATTTTCATCTTTCCAAATATGCTTGAACTCGGTTTCACTTCAGGCAGCATATTCATGGGAATTCCAAAGTAATCGCATAATTTTTTATCCCATTTTAAATTTACGATGTCGTAGAGCATCGTTCGAGAGGCGTTTGTGTAATCAGTGGCAAAGACTTTCCCGTTTGTTAATTTCCACATCAGCCAGGTGTCGACGGTTCCGAATAGCAAATCTCCGTTTTTAGCTTTTTCGCGTGCTCCATCAACATTATCTAAAATCCACTTGATTTTTGTTGCTGAAAAATACGCATCAGGAAGTAATCCAGTGGTTTTTTGAATATATTCAGACAATCCATCTTTTATCGCTTGTTCGATTATTGGAGCGGTTCGTCGGCATTGCCACACAATGGCGTTATAAATTGGCTTTCCAGTATTTTTATCCCATACAATTGTCGTTTCACGCTGATTTGTAATACCAACAGCTTGGATGTGGTAAGGCCTAATTCCACACTGGGCTACCGCTTCGATCATAACTGATGATTGAGAGGCGTATATTTCCATAGGATCGTGCTCAACCCAGCCCGGTTTTGGATAAATTTGGCGAAATTCCTTTTGAACAATGGTAACGATCTTTCCAAAATTGTCAAAAATGACAACTCGAGAAGAAGTTGTCCCTTGATCTAACGCGATAATGTATCTTCTTTTTTTCTTTTGTTCTTCTGTCATATTTCACCTCACATTTTCTTTGTTACAACAATATTAACATCGGTTCCTAAAATATTTGAAAGAACGATATCACCAATGTTTACAGGAGATTTGAGTTCAACTTTATCAAGAAGTTTCATGACTTCAAACATTTTATTTTTAGCGATTGGCTTATCCGTTTTTACTGAAACGCGAGGAGATGATGCTCCCGAGATCTTAACGGTGGATGTAATTATGCGAACAGGATTTGTAACTTCAGAAATTCCGTAAATCTTGCCTCTAGGACATGAATTGCCAGTTACTTCAAGAGTTTTTTCATCGACTTTTAGATGACAACCACGCGGACAACTTATGCATATTAATTCTTTCATCTTTGCATCTCCTTTATACTGACGCTAAGTACGGCGACATCTCTTAATTTGCTTTTTTTTATCTTGATGTTTTCCATTTCGCTAGGCGCTAAGTGAAGGCGAGGAAAAGAAGCTATTTCTTTTCCTTCTGATTCAAGTACTATTCTTTTATTCTTCATTGGAGATCTGACCCGGAAAGAAATTTGGACAGTATCATTGTCCAAATTTACCTTACGAATATATTGCGGCACGGTGTAACCCACTTGCTCGCGGTTTTCAACCTTAATTAAAGTTGCATATTTCTCGCCTTCATTCAAGTATTCGGCCACTTTTTTCCCGGCTTTTTCCGCTTCGAGAGAAACAAAGTCTACCAGATCGTGAACGTGAAGCACATTTCCACAAGCAAATATTCCTTCGACTGAAGTTTCCAAGTTGTCGTATACGATCGGACCTTTTGTTCGAGGATCTATTTCGATTTCTGCATTTTGGCTCAACTCATTTTCGGGAATTAAGCCAACAGAAAGAAGAAGGGTATCACATTCAATTTCGGTTTCAGTTCCTGGAATTGGTTTTCTATTTTCATCTACTTTTGAAATGATAACTTTGGAAACGCGACCATTTTTTTCATCTGAAACGATATCAGTTACAGTGTGTGATAGATATAGAGGTATGTTGAAATCGTTTAAACATTGAACGACGTTTCGATTAAGACCATTGGAATACGGACAAAGTTCAACATCGGCAGCGACGGTTGCTCCTTCAAGGACCATTCTTCTTGCCATGATTAAACCAATGTCACCTGAACCTAGTATTACCACTTTTTTACCCACGAGATAACCATCGATATTGCAGTACTTTTGTGCAGCTCCAGCAGTATATATTCCTGCACACCTACTACCCGGAATGCAAATGGCACCTCTAGTTCTTTCGCGACAACCCATAGCTAAAATAATAGCCTTAGCCTTGATTGTTTGATATCCATCTTCTGATGAGATGCAGTGAATAATTTTATCTTTAGTTAAATCTAATACCATTGTATCCGATTTAACTTCAACGTCGGTTTGCTGAATTAAATCTATATATCTTTGAGCATATTCAGGACCAGTTAGTTCTTCTTTGAATTTGTGTAGACCAAATCCGTTATGAATGCATTGATTGAGAATGCCGCCAAGTCGAGAATCTCGTTCGATAATCAAAATATCTTTTACTCCATTTTGATATGCGCCATACGCCGCGGACAATCCAGCTGGTCCTCCCCCGATGATGACTAATTCGCGTTCAATCATCTTACTTTTCCTCCTTTTGTTTTAGCTACAACGACATTTGAACCATTGCGGTCGAGAAGAACCTGATCAGCTGGTAAATTAAATTCTTTCTTTATCAATTCAAAGACTCTTGGTCCACAAAAACCACTTTGACATCTTCCCATTCCGGCGTTAGTTCTCCGCTTAATACCATCGATTGTCTTTCCCGGTATTATGCTGTGCATAGCTCGAATAATCTCGCCCTCGGTAATCGATTCGCAACGGCAGACGATTCTACCAAAGCGCTTGTCTTTTTCAATAGCTTTTTTCTTTTCTTCATCGGAAAGTTCCTTGAAGTATTTTGGCAAGGGGAAGTACCTAAAGGATTTATTCTTTTTAAATGTGAATTTACTCCCCATTATTCGAACTAGTTCTTTTCCAAATGCGGGACCACAGCTAAGACCTGGCGATTTAATGCCGGCAAAGTTATAAAAATTAGGAAGGTATTTGGACTCAGCAATAATAAAGTCGTCGTAGTCTTTCAAAGTTGCTCTAACTCCGGAAAAATTACGAATATTCTCACGGAAATTAATTGATGGAACTGAGCGTACTGCCGATTCAGCGACGTATTTAATGTTCTTTTGTACCGTGCTTGTATCATCTCTCCTCGATACTTCAAAATCAGCGTTTGGGCCGACAATCAAGTTGTTGTGAATGGTAGGCGCGACTAAAACGCCCTTTCCTAAAGGGGAGGGTGTCTGAAAGATAACGTGACTTACGAGATTTCCTTGATTCTTATCTAGCAGGTAATATTCACCCTTGCAGGGAACAATTTGAAATGATTTTTCTGCTTCTTTTCCCAATGCTAATTTATAGACGAGATCAGCGTGTGTTCCTGCACAGTTGATAACATATTTTCCCGAATACTTCTTGCCACCGGCTGTTACGATGTACATGCTGTCGGACCTTTCAATTTTTGTCACCTTTGAATTGAGTTTTATATCTGCTCCATTTCCAACAGCGGTTTGAGCAAAGGCAAGACATTCTTCCCAAGGAGCTACAATAGCAGCGGTGGGAGAAAAGAGAGCATAGTCAAAATTGTCATTTAAATTTGGTTCCAAGTCGTGAACTTCTTTTTTTGTTTTTAGAAGTCGCAAGCCAGGAATCTTAGAAGTGCGACCATGTTCAAATAATTCGTTGATTTTTTGATGGTCAGATTCAGTTGAACCAACGACCAAAGAACCGACTTGATTGTAGTGAAAATTCAAGACTTTAGCCAATTCTTCAGTTAACTTAGAGCCTTCGACATTCAATCTTGCCATCAAAGTATCTGGCTTTGGATCATATCCACCGTGAATGATGCCGGAATTTGCTTTTGTCGTTCCCATTGAAACATCATTTGAACTTTCAAGAATGAGGATATTCGTCTCAAATTTGGACAATTCTAAAGCGATGCTTGCGCCAGTTATTCCACATCCGACAATAATAAAATCATATTCTTTTTCCATAATTTAATACGCTCTCTTTTCTTATATATATAAAATATGTTTCGATTAATTAACTAAGTCAACTAGAAAAATAAACCGCTTACATTTCTATTATAAAACATTAATTGAGTGTAAAAAAGCAAAAGGTTTTCTTTTGGAAACGATAGAAATAAAAAAGAGGAAAAGAATTTATTGCTTCTCCTCTTTTATACTTATTGTTCATCATTTTCTGAGCTTACGAATGATTGATATCTAACTTTTTTATCAAACTCCTTGAAGTCGATAGGTTTGGAAAAAATGTAGCCTTGAATAATGTCACACTTTTGTTCTATGGCAACACTTAATTGATTGTCAGTTTCGATTCCTTCAACAAGAATTCTTAAGCCAAGAGCTTTTGACATTCCAATTACCGATTTAAATATTGTTAAAGCTTTATTTGTGGTACATATGTCATCGACAAGACTTTTGTCTATTTTAATAACATCGAAATTGATGGTCGAAAGAGCTTTTAGATTTGAATATGCTGTTCCAAAATCATCCAAATAAATATTGTATCCCATGTCGTGAAGTTCAGACATAATCGCATATCCCTGCTGTCCTGAGACAAACATGCTTTCAGTTATTTCAAGGCACAGGTACTTGCGGTCAATTTGATATTTTTTTACAAGTTTTTCGAGCCTTTCAACAAAATTACCAGTTAGAAGATGAGAACGTGATACGTTGACAGAAATTGGAATTAATTTGACGTTTTCTTCTTTCCACTTTTTTAAAGCTTTACATACTTCTTCATAGATGATGAAATCCATATTAATTATTAATCCGGTTTTTTCTAAGTACGGAATAAATTGGTCGGGATAAAATATTTTATCCCCATGCTTCCATCTTACTAGAGCTTCGCCTGAAACGATTCGTTTGGTTTTAGCATCAAAACAAGGCTGGTAGACAGCATAAAACTCTTTGTTTTTTATGGCAAGCTCCGCCAAAGATTCGATTTTTTTATTGATTAATTCTTTTTCGTGATATTTTTTTGTATAAAAATTCAGGGTTGTATAATCGCGAACTTTAGTCGATAAGCGAGCCTTATTTGCATAGTCGATTGAACGGTGTAAGTCTTCGTTGTTTTGGATGATATATGCTCCAATTGAGTAGTGCAAATGAATAGTTAAGTTGTTGTTTTTAAAGTATTTAATATCTTCAAAAATAACCGTTTTCCTTGTGAGTATTTCTCTTTCTGAGTTGCAGTTGACAAGGAGCAAAAAATGGTCAGCATTAATGTGGCAAATTTCTTCATCTTTTCCAATCAGTTTTTGCAAGCTGAGAGCGATGAACTGGATAACCTTATTTCCGATTGTATATCCATAAAAATCATTAATAAAACTGAAATTTTTAATATCGAAAGAAATTAAAGAGTAGTGCAATTTATTCTTCTTTATCATGTCGCTTGCTACTAGGTTAAAACCAGTGAGATTAAGCAAGGATGTCAAAGGGTCGCGCGTATTTGATAAGTTTTTCTTTATGTGCTTGTCCTTGTTGTAGATATAGTCACAAATTGCTTTTGTAGTCGAATACAACAAATTTAAATATTCGTCTTTTTCTTTTGAGTCAAATTTATTGCTTTCGATAAAAAAGATACCGAAGAATTCGCTTTCTTCGAAGAAACGTATTACGTATCCTTTGGAAAAGTTCAATTTTGATTTTAAAAATTTTGAAAAATCAGATTGTATAATTTTTGTATCTATGTATTCAATTGGCTTTAATTTTTCGATGAAAGGATAAACGTTTTCAAATGTAAAATTTTTAATGCCGGCCGCGTGATTGATGTCGCTAAATTTTGAATAAACATAAATGTTATTCATCGTCTTCGTTGTAAACATAATTCGCGAAAGGTTGAAAAAATTTAAATTTAAGTCCAACACGTGATCAACAGCTTTATTGATATTATCTTCGACAAGAAGCTCGTGGAAAAAGTCCTTGTAGAAACTTAAATAATTTCTTTGAGGAAGTGTAGTTAAATTGTATTTATCTACGCTGCTATTGTAGATAGCATAGCGATTCTTTCCGTAAAACTTACCGGCAAAAAGAGCATTTTTTGCTTTATCTAAAAGTGTTTCACAGTCGGTTCCGCATTTGGGAAAGACAGCAACTCCTATTGTCGCGGTAAATGATTCATTGGGTAAATCTTTGATTTTAACCGAGCGAACAAGTTCTAAAATTTTATTTAGAACATCATTAATTTCGACATCGGTTCTTAGGTTTGGAATAAAGATCTCATATTTGTCTTCTCGCAAATTGGCGATTGATCCAATATTCTCAATAAAAGAAGATAGAGTATTAGAGATGATTTCTAGAATTTTATTTGACTGCTTAAACGTATACTTGCTGTTTACAATGGAAAAATTGTCGATGTCGAGTATAGCGAGTATTCCCTGATTAGAATCTATTCTAAGATAGTTATTTATAAAGCCAACAAAGGTTGGATGATATATAATTTTTGGCAACTCGTAATAAATATTATTGTGAAAAAATTGTTTATAATTATCCAAAAATTCATCGATTATACAACATTCTCCATAATAATCGGTAGAATTTGGTTTTTTCTTGGCCGATAGTAAAAAAAGATGGATAGTATTCTTATATAATTTTGATTTAAAAATAATTGGATTGGGATTGCGCATATTGAGCAAGTCGGAAAAAAAGTTGACTGCGGAATTGCGCCCAGCAAAGTCTAATCCAAGAACGTTCTTTTTGCTTGAAATGATATCTAATATATTGTACGATTGCGTGAAGTCAGAGTCCGATTTAGTTAGATATAACTTTTTGTCAAAACTATCAATCTTCATGTTAATTTGGAAGATTTTTTTATCAAATGTATAAAGGCGTGTCCGTTCGAAAGCTTCTGAGTAGCTTACAGGCTCATGGATAGCAAGTATTTTAATGTTAGTTTTGCCAATTTCCCAAAATAAAATATATTTTAGTTGAATACCATTTACATTTATTTTGGTTGATGTTCCTTGCAATGATGAATCAGCTAAAGTGGTTTTTATGGAAAGTGGATTTTCACAAGATTCAAAAAGATTTTTATTTTGCAAACTCACTGGATAGATTATATTTCCTTTGAAATCAACTGTGAGGTCGAGCAATCGCCAATTCTCAATTTCAAGCATATTAATTCTCCATTAATAATTATATGTTCAATTTTTATCGCTTTTAAAATTCCAAACATCGTGAATATAACGACACAATGCGATGAAATAAGTTATCGATAAAAATTAAAAATTTTAAATAAAAACAAATAGACAAAGCCTAGAAAATCATTCTTGTAAGAATAATAAATTTGATGGATCTACTAAATTTTAAGAATTTATTAACTTAGAAAAGAATAAACTAACTATAAACAAATATTAACATTTGTATATTATGTTTTCAATAAAATAGAGCAATAATAGGCAAAATTCCAATAAAAAAAAGAATGTATAAAGTGAAATTACAAAAAAAAGGGGCTGTAAAGAAACGAAAGATTAATTTCGTTTCTAGGCAGCTTCTTTTTTATTTCACTATTTTAGATTCCTATTTTCATATGGGTATATCCAACTTATCCACGTGTGTAGTGTT
>Ga0172378_10001891_pt1 | contig 19470 bp, 17 predicted proteins | sample GrowelOW332metaG_FD_119755 | JGI IMG/M metagenome (GOLD analysis project Ga0172378, IMG submission 119755) | Groundwater microbial communities from an aquifer near a municipal landfill in Southern Ontario, Canada - Pumphouse #3_1 metaG | ecosystem: Environmental > Aquatic > Deep subsurface >... | reverse complement strand
TATATTGACTTAATACTTGTTTTAATATATTTGCATAACCAGCGCATACTGATTTTCCTTTTACTAAACCACCATACAAACTTCGGCATTCATTTTTTATATCATAATTATTTTTATTTTCAGTTGAAGCTTTATGAGATGCAAATCAAATCATTAGCGTGCTAAATCGCTTGCTTTGTAGCGGCTTGGCTATGTTTATTGTAAACTTATTTTTTACTTAAATACATCAAAATACGTTAAATATCATCCTGATTTGCAGTCAATTTGCAGTCATTAATCATTAAAAAACATCTATTTATAAACCTTTTTTAACATTATTAGTTTTCATCAATTTTGGGGTGAATTTTCGAGTAAAATATCAACAGTTCAAAATTTTATAGAACAATTTTTTATACTTTTTTAGTCTATAAGTTTTTATAGACTAAATTTTTATAATTTTTTGTTTTATAAAAAGTATATACAACTTATAATTTTAATTACTTTTAGGAAATCTTAATTTTTACTTTGATGCTAACTTTTTGTATTTTGTTAGTTTAAAAGTAAAACTAATTCTATTTTTTATTTAAAGTACTTTCAGATAATTCATTATATCTTCTAAAATTATAATTACTTCTTCATATGTAATATCTTCTGCATAACTATAATTTTTACAGTAATTTTTCCATAGTCTTTTTAAATTTTCACTGTTTTTTATCTCACTAAATATATTTTCAATATCTTCTAGTTTTTTAATTGTCTTTCTACTCTCAAACTTATTCAAAATTGCTTGCCTTAGTATATCTAAGTTTATATTACTTTTTTGAAAATTCAAAAGAATATATAAATCATAAAAATCTCTAGATCTTGTATTATCTACTCCTCTTGTAATTACTGTTTCAAATTTTTCAGATATTACCGTTTCTATATTATATGCTAAAATATCTATAGTTCTATCTTCAAACATTAGGTCAAATTTATATCTAATTTCTCGTGGAGTTATTACATCACCAGTAGTTATATCTATTTTTATAGGTACCTTTATTCCATCAAAATTAGATTCAAGTGTTACTTTATATCCATTATACTCATCTTCTTCTCTAATATCTTTTATATTTATCAAAGACATTAAGATATTATCCTCTAGATTAATTGATATAATTTCATTTACTATTTCTTCTAATTTTTCTTGCTTCAAATGAAATCCTTTTATCGTAGCATCCATGTCCATAGTTGCTCTCATATCGACTCCAACTAAAGCACTTATTAGCATTCCGTCCTTTTAATATAAACTGTTCTTTATATTTTGAAACAGATATTCTTTCTAAAAGTCTTTCTAACATGTAATTTTGTAATAATATATTTTCAATTATATTTTTTTCTTTTGATAACTTTTTAATCCAATCTTTAAGCTGTGCTTTGTTTTTTACTATCATAAAAGCACCTCTAAATATTCACTAACTTTTTTATCAATATTAAGTTTTTTTGCATAACTATGCAGTTTTATTAAGTCTCTGTTTTTATTCTTCAAATAATCTTTTATAGCACTTGAAACAATTGATATATCTAACTTATCTTTATTTTTTATAACGTCACATATTGTTCTTTCTATATCATACACTATAACTTCATTTCCATAAGGAGTCTTTACCTTACAAGTTCCCAACTCATGTATCTCTTTTTTTGAGTAGAAAAAATTATACTTTTTATCCTTTAGTAATTTAGTATTATATCCACTAGGAATAGTAAAAGTATATTTAATTGGTGTTCTTTCAGATAAACCATGTAAATACAGAGCTGTTTCATTTGAGAATATACCTTTTCTACATATAGCTTGTGATGTAACATATGTATCTTCTATTTCTTTAATGTCAATATATACTCCCTTTGCAACTCTTTCTATTAAACCTTTTTCAATCATTCTTGTTAATACCTTGTTATTAATACCAATTTCTTCAACTTGTTTAGTAGTTATTATTCTATTATTTTTTTTCAATAAATTCAAAACTTTTTCAATTTCATTCATAAAAAAACCTCCTGCCGTTTTCGTTCGTATATATTGTATCACATACGATTTAAAACGGCAAGAGATTTTATATATTTTTTAATATTTTGTTGTTATTATTGTTGTCAACTGCAGTCATTGGAAAAACACCCTATCTACAGAAAGTAGGAATGTTGATTTAAAGCCATTTGTAGGCACTGTTTTTACCCTTGAACCGTTGGTATTTCAGTTTGCAGTTAAAAAATTATGAGATACAAATGAGTACATTAACTCACCAAAAGGCTTAGTACGTAGCATTTAAGCTATGTTTATTGTATACTAATTTCTTAGTCAAATACATTAAAATTCATTGAATATCGTTACGATTTGCAGTCAATTTGCAGTCATTGGGGTGTAAAATGTATAATTTAAACTAATAATCTAAGCAAGAAGCAATTTTCACTTTTGCTTTTAGTTCTGCATTAAATTTAATATTACATTTCAAATCAATTAATTCTAAAGAATAAATATAATTTAATATATTTTTAATTATCATAATAATACCTCCTATAATACTTCTTGCAAGGAACTGCTCCTTGCTTAGATTATTAGTTTTTCAACAATGTTTTATTTTTTAAAAATATCTTTCTTCCTTTGATTAAACCATAAATATGATTTAATATCAGGAACCAATATAGTTAAAGATTTTTTTCCTCTACTGAATAGAACATTTAGTTCATTAGTATATTTAATTCTTTCAATCTCATTTTCAACATTTAAATAAGTTGGAACTGGTAAATTATATTCATTACTAAATTCCAAATTATTTAATATAACATAACAATGATCTACATCGAATGAAACAGCATGCAGACTGTGCCCTACAATATTATCAGATAAATTTATGGCGTATGTACTATCAAATCTATCAGCTATATCAAACACATGTAACTTTTCACTATCATCTTTTAGTACAATTAAATTATCTCTAACTGCGGATCTAAATAGAGTAAAAATTTTTTTATTTTCTTTGTTTTCTAAATATGACTTCAAAAAAAGTTTTTGATTATCATATATTTTAATATCAAATTTATCTAATTTTTCTATTTCATCAATATTGTCAATATGTGTTGCCATATATCTTATTGCTTTATCCGATGATGAATCATATCTATTGGGTTTTTTTATTTTAATTTTAACGTAATTATCAGTTAAATTTTCAATTTCATTTAGAAATGTGTCTTCTTCATAAAAATCATCATTTGGCCTGAATGCTTGTGAAGTGTCACCAAAAAAAATTACACACCTAGATTTTCCTACAATAATTCGCAACTGTTCTTTTGTTAATCTTTGTGATTCATCAATTATAACATAATCATTGCTATTAATGTTGGATATCAATGTATCTGTTCCATAAAAAGCTTTCTTTGTTGAAAAATAACTTTCCATATTGAATGATTTATAAAATTTTTCATTAAGCACCAATAATTTGTAATTTGAATCTTCTAAGGTATCAAAAAAAATTTTCAAAGCCAAAACTGTTTTACCATATCCTGCTTTAGCTAAACATATTATAACTTTTTTATTTTCTGAAATATTTTTTTTAATTTCATTAACTTTCTTTATACATTGATCATACAATTTAAAATTTCCATTTTCTAATTTATTATATATATTATTTATTTTATCCAAATTATTAGAATTGATTATTTTATCTAAGGCCAAATTCATTTTTCTTGTTTGTAATACATTTAATTTTTCTTTTAGCTCTAATATATTAAAAAATTCTTCTAATTGATTTTCACTCTCCGAATAAACAGCTTTATAAAAGTTATTATTAATATATCCAATAACCAGTTTATTTTCAATTGTAAACATTTGCTTTAAATGATTGCTAATTTTTTGATCTATTTGAATTGATAGTTTTTGTTTTGTTTCTTCCATCTCTATTTCAGATTCTGCATTTTTTACCTCAATATCAACAATCAAGTTTCCATTTAATGAATCCAATACGGTTATAGCATCAAATTCTGATATGTTATTTACCAAATTTATTACAAATTCTTGAGTATCGTCTACTTCTTTAAATATCTCTTTATATATCATATCTTCAAACACATTAATAATATTGATAAATTCTTTCTTCTTCATTCGAGATGTTTTATTATTTATTGTATCAAATTTTTGTATTTCTTCGAGACTAAAGCTATTAACTGAATTTAATATAACATTATTAATTGCTTTTAAATCAATAATTAATCCACTTACACTCATAAATTCTCCCTATCCATATCTTAAAATTACTAAGTCTTAATTCTATATCAAATTAGCACTCATTAATTCAGCCTGCTTTATAACCGTATCTACTGCACCATCTGATTGCTCTGGTGGATATTGATACTTTCTAAGTAGCCTCTTTACAACTTTTCTCATATAAGCTCTAGCTGATTCTTTTTTATCCCAATCTACTGTTCTACTATTTTGAACTGTTTGAGTAAGTTCATGTGCAAGTTCAATTAATACTTCATCCTGCATTTCTAAAACTACAGTAGGATCTTTTACTAAAGCATTATAAAAAGCATATTCTTCAGTAGTAAGTCCTTTTTCTTCACCTTCATTATGTGCCTCTATAATTTCATTAGATAGCTTTAATAACTCTTCTATAACTTCAGCACTATCTATAAGTCTATTGTTATAACTTTGCATTATTCTTTTTAACTTATCAGAGAATAATTCAGATTTAACAATGTTAGTTCTCTTAAATATTTTTATATTGCCTTCTAATAATTTTTTAAGTAATTCAGCTGCTATATTTTTTTGTTTCATATTTCTTATGTTATTCATATAGTCTTCTGAAAGTATAGATATTTCTGGATTTTCTCTATCAGCAATTTTAAATATATCTATTACGCCTTCTTGTTTTATTGCCTGCTCTATTATTTTGCTTATCTTTTCATTTACTTCACTTGTTGTAAGTTTTCCTGTACCAGTAACTTTACATATACCAACTTTAATACCTTTGAAATATTCAACTTCTATTTTAGTTCTGTTATCTAACATTGATCTACAAAGTGTGTCTGCTTGAGATAATGCAGTAGCTTCTCTTATAAAGTCTTTTCTATCCTCTTCTTCTAAAGATAACACATAATTTATACCATTAGATAATGTTCTAAGTCTTAATTCATTTGAATCACTGAAGAATTCTGAATAATTAAATCCGTAGAATAGATCTCTCATTATTTCTAATTTTTCCATAAGTATTATATATGCTTTAGATATGTCTGGAATTTTATCTGCATCTCTCCCAGTATATCTAGCAAGAGCTGATTTTAAATCTGCACCTATTCCAATATAGTCTATAATTAATCCTGCCTCTTTATCTTTATATACTCTATTTACTCTAGCGATTGCTTGCATCAAGTTATGTCCTTGCATTGGTTTATCTATATACATAGACGCAAGTGATGGAACATCAAAACCTGTAAGCCACATATCTACTACAATAACTATTTTAAGCTCGCTATTTATGTCTTTGAACTTAATTGCTAGTTCATCTCTATGTTGTTTATTTCCTACTATATCATGCCAATCTTCTGGATCATCATTGTTATCTGTAAGTACAACTTTTACTTTGTTGTTCCAATTTGGTTTTGCAATTAATATTTGTTTATACAAATTAATAGCTACTTTTCTACTCATACAAACAATCATAGATTTTCCTTCTAATATGTTTTTTCTTTGTTCATAATGTTCTATTATATCTTTAGCTAATAATTCTAATCTTTCTTTTGAGCCAATAATAGATTCTAATTTAGCAAGTTCTCTTTTAGATTGTTCAATAGTTTCATCATCTGCTTGTCCTTGTTCAGAAATAGCTAAATACTCTGCATCCGCATCAGCTAAAATACTTTCATTTAAATTTAGTTTAGCAACCCTATTTTCATAATATATTGGAACAGTAGCATTATCTTCTACCGCTTGTGTCATATCATATATATCTACATAATCTCCGAATAGCTCTCTTGTACTTCTATCTGCAAAATCTATAGGTGTACCTGTAAAACCAATAAATGTAGCATTAGGCATAGCATCTCTCATATTTTTAGCCATACCATATTTAAAGTCACCTGTTTTACTATTATATTTAGCTGTTAATCCATATTGACTTCTATGTGCTTCATCAGCTATAAATATAACATTAGAACGATCAGTTAAACAATCTGTACCTTCTTCAAATTTTTGTATTGTAGTGAAAACTATTCCACCTGCATTAACAGTTAATAATTCTTTAAGTTCTTTTCTACTATTTGCTTGTTTAGGAGTTTGTGGTAATATTTCATTATTACATATAGCAAACGTAGAGTATAATTGATTATCTAGATCATTTCTATCTGTCAAAACAACTACAGTAGGATTATTAAGCTCAATATCTTTCATAAGTATTCCAGTATAGAATACCATAGCTAAACTCTTGCCACTACCTTGTGTGTGCCAAATAACACCTGCTTTTTTTGTTTCATTTAAAACAGCATTTTTCGTACTCTCAATAGCTTTTTTAACAGCAAAGTATTGGTGATAACCTGCAACTATTTTTATTTTCTTTTCTTCTCTATTTTGAAAAACAATGAAGTTAGTTATAATATCTATTAATCTTTCTTTTCTAAATACTCCTTTAAGTAATACATCAACTTGATTAATATTTTCTTCAGGTTTTTCTCCATCTATAGACTTCCATGTCATATATCTAGTTAAATCTGAAGTAATAGTTCCCATCTTAGCATTTACTCCATCAGAAATAACAGAAAAAACGTTATATTGAAATAAAGATTTTATATCCATTTGATAATTTTTAATTTGATTATATGCATTTTCTATTGTAGTATTTTCTTTAGTCGCACTTTTAAGTTCAAAAACAACTAAAGGAATACCATTAATGAAAACCACTATATCAGGTCTTTTAGTTTTATAATCTTCAACTGTATATTGATTAACAACAGTAAAACTATTATTTGAAACATTATCTCTATCTATTAATTTAGCTGTATATGTTTTATCTCCAGATAAAGGAACTTCAACACCACGATATAACATTCTACTAAATTCATAGTTAGCAAGCGTAAGTTCAATAGAATTAAAATTACGTATTTTTCTATATACTTCATCAACAATATCCATAGTCATACCTTCATTAATTTTAAATAATGATTCATATAACTTGTCCTTTATAACACATTCATGATAATCACGATCAATATTTGGTCCAAATACATGTTCATATCCTAAACCAACTAATTGCTCTATTATACCTAACTCTACTTGTTCTTCATTAAACATAGTTTTACTCCTTTAATTTTGTGATAGTTTAATATCAAATTTTCTATATGTTTCTTTTCCATCTGCTATTGGATATAAAAATTCATTATATTCATTAGAAATTTCAGTAGTTCCTGTATGGATCATAGCATCTTCAATGAGATTTGATATAAAATATCCTATTGAAAGTTCTTCTATTTTATAAATACTTATGTGATTTTCTGTGCAAGATTGTTCTGGTAATCCAGCCTTCCAATATTTCATAAAAAATTTTTCCCCAAATGCTATATTATTTATATATCCGCTATATTTTTTAAATTTATCTAAAGTATTTGGATGCAATACATTTCTTTTAAATCCCATGTCAGTATCATATGCAAAAACACCATTAAATTTATCATTTCCAATAATTTCACCGTTTTTATGCGCCTTTTCTAATACTTTTTTTAATTCTTTGCTTTCAAGTTTGCTTTTAACTTCAATAATACCTATTACTGCCTCTTTTGAAATAATAACAAAATCTCCTTTTTTAAATAATATAGGATGATTATTCTTATAAATTATAATATCTATCTGGGTACTCTTAATACTATTTTCTCCAATTATAAAATCTGTTCCTATAGATACATTAGGAGGTAATATGGATTGTAATATTTCTGATAATATTACCTCTTTATATCTACCATCTTCTCCCCAATGTGAATCATCAATAAAATTTCTAACCCTATTTTTTATTGACATAAGTTCTCTTGAAATTGATTTTCTATATTCTAAATAATCTGGCATTTTTATCCTCCATACTTTATCAATATAATACAAATCACAATTTGTATTAATAAATTTCTATATTGTCAAGATCTATCTCTCCATTCATTAATTTTGGCAATAGTGTATCTCTTAACTGTGTTAATTTTTCGTTTTCATACTTAATTTTAAAACATTTACTCTCCAACTTTGAAACAATATTGTTAAAATCTTTTAATATGCTTTCAGGAGGAACTAACAATTTTATATTTTTTATATTATCTATTGTTATTTGAGGTTGAGCAGAACCTGTTGTATATCCATAATAATTTTTATTTAAAGACAATTCCTTAATATAAAAATATTTAATTCTTTCAGTTTCAAGTATTAAAGAATTATTGGTAATAAAACTATTATATTCTGAAATTATTACCTTGCCAGAAGCAGCTCCTCTACAAGATATTAATATTTGAGGTTCTTTATATAAAAACTCCTTATATTTACCTATTACACCGTTTCCACCATAAACCGGATAGCCAACATTAGTAATTTTAGATGTAGGTAGATTTTTACCATATTTAATATTTAAGAATTCACCTAATACATTTATTTTCCAATCTTCTGGTATTTCTCCTAATTCTGAATTAATCATTTTTCCATCAAAATGTTTATAAGGTTTCCCATCTTTATTTGGAAATTCAAAATCAATAAACCATCTCTTATATACTTCACTACTTAACTTCTGCAAATTATCGTTTATCTTATTGTTTAATCCTAATTTCAACTCTATTGATAATAGTATATGTGATATCTTATTTTGTAATTCAATGCTAGGAATAGGTATAATCAAATCTCCTATATCAGAAGGTCTTATTGAAGGATATGTACTAGTTGTAGTCTCAGCTATGGATTGCATCTGCTTAGTAATTTTGGATAATGTTAAGTATGCATACAAATACTCAGGATTGATTTCTTTTTTACACCTTAATACAACAAAGCCTGTCGAAACGATCATATTTTTCTCTAATTTTCTTAATATTCCATAGTGACAAAGATTTGGCCTAACTGTAGAATATATAATATCATTGATTTTTACAATTCTCTTTGCTCTGCTAGGTGCATCACCAATATTAATATATTGTAAATTATCTATTTTTCCATTTGTTATATTTGATGTATCTAAATAATTTATATATTTACCGTCATAGTTCTTATCAATATTTTCACTATTTATTTCAGTTATATCTTTTAATTTATACTCCTTATATTCCATACCCAAGGGCCTCCAAAGATTTTCGTATTTGTTCTTCTAATTCTTTAGACTCTTCGAATTGTTGTTTTAGTTCAATAGTAAGAGTTGTCATTTTTTCTTCAAAAGTTATGCCATCATCTTCTATTTCTTCTGTTCCTACATATCTACCTGGAGTAAGTACATAGTTATTTTCTTCCACTTCTTCTTTAATAGCTGATTTACAAAATTCTAATATATCTTCATAATTTTCGTTTTTTCTCCAATTATGATATGTATCTGCTATTTTTTGTATTTCATCTTTAGATAAATCTCTTATTTTTCTATCTTCTATAGTACCTAAACCTCTAGCATCTATAAATAATATTTTGTTTTTTGTTTCTTCAGATTTTTTCTTTCTCATTATCCACAAACAGCAAGGAATCGTTACTGAATAAAATAAATTAGTTGGCATAGTTACTATACATTCTACTACGTCTTTTTCTATCATTTCTTTACGAATATTACCTTCATTTGACGTATTGCTTGAAAGTGAACCATTAGCAAGCACTATACCTGCCACTCCGTTTTCAGGAGATAAATGAAATAACATATGTTGTAACCAAGCATAGTTTGCATTGCCAGTTGGTGGTATTCCATATGCCCAACGTATATCATCTTGTAATTTTTCTCCGCCCCAATCAGATATATTAAATGGAGGATTTGCTAGTACATAGTCTGCTTTTAATGTTTTGTGTAAATCGTTATGAAATGTATCTGCATTATGCGTTCCTAAATTACAATCTATTCCTCTTATTGCTAAATTCATTTTGGCTAATTTCCAAGTTGTTGAGTTTAGTTCTTGTCCGTATATTGATACGTTTTGAATATTACCTTGATGTTCTTTTATAAATTTAGTTGATTGAACAAACATACCACCTGAACCACAAGCTGGATCATATACTCTGCCATTATATGGCTCTATCATTTCTACTAATGTTCTAACTATACAAGCTGGAGTATAAAATTCTCCTCCACCTTTTCCTTCTGATGAAGCAAATTTACTTAAGAAATATTCATATACTCTACCTAGCATATCCATTTCTTTTGCTTTATCTGTTCCTACTTCTAAATTTGAAAATAGGGTAACAAGTTCACCTAGTCTTGTTTTATCAAGTTCAGGTCTCGAATAATTTTTATTAAGTACTCCTTTTAAAGAAGAGTTTTCTTTTTCTATTGCTTCCATAGCTAAATCTATAATTTTTCCTATTTCCGCTGTATTTGCATATTTCTTTATTTCATTCCATCTTGCTATTTTAGGAACCCAGAAAACATTTTCAGATGTATATTCATCTTGATCTTCTGGATCTGCTAAATCCTCACTTACAAGTTCATCATATTTTTCTTCAAATGCATCAGATACGTATTTTAAAAATATTAATCCTAAAGCTACATGTTTATATTCTGATGAATCCATACTTCCTCTTAATTTATCTGCTGCAAGCCATAATTTATCTTCATAACCTAATGTTGTGTTATTATTCGCTTTTGCCATTGTTATCCTCCTACAAATTTGTATATATTTCTACATATATAATTATACTTTTTTTATCTTTAAAAAGCAAACTTTAAGTCAAAATTTTATTATTTTTTAACATATTTTGTTAATTGTACTACTGAAATCAAAAATACTTATCAAACAAGAATATTATTACCACAAATCACTTGACTTTAACCAATTATTAAGTTTAAATACTAACGTGTATTTTATATTAATAATTGGTGGTGAATTTATATGGATTATATTATACTTCAAAGAGTTCTAAATATTATAAAACTTCAACTTTGGCATAAGTCTAAAAGAAGAATATGTATTAGAGGTTATATGGTTTGTTGTGATAAATGTAATAAAGCATACATGAATGAATTTGATGGATACTTATGCTTAAAAATATTCTTTAAAAAGAAAGGATATAATTGTTCTCGAGATATTGTTCCTAATTTGGATTCTTTAACTTTTTTTTATAATTTGGATAAATTTGAATTAAATATAGTAATTGATGTGTTATCTAAATTTTATAATATAGATTTGCCAAAAAGTAACCATATTTTGAATATAAAAAATAAAGATTAGAATGTTTTTATCTAATCTTTATATAAAATAACCCTATTTTTATTTAAAAAATGTATCTTTTTTTGCTTTTTCAAGCAATATTTTATGCGAAAACAAGGTGTTTTTCTTGTTTTTGCGGTAGCTATATTTTTGATTTATCCATATATCAAGCTGTTTATAGACATTTTATTGTATACCCCCCTCCCCTAATTTGCGAAATATATAACGCGACTGACCCTTCCGTTCCCTGCTGAATGTCTCTAGAGATTAAGAGGCGGGGGGTCTAAATATATTTTAAAGTAATTCTTTTTCTATAATATGACTCTTTTTTTATTATTAATTTATATATAATATATTGCCTCTTTAATATAATTAATTTATAATATATTTTTTTAAAATTAATTTTCTGAAAATTTTATTTTTTCTATATATGTGTATTATTGTTTTATTATTTTTATTTATTATTATTTGCGTAAAGTTTTTTGAGTCTTAGGCTATAGTTTTTTAACTCTAAGGCTTAAATTTTTTGAGCCTTACAACCTTGTTTTTTTAGTTAATAATCGTATGCATCTTGATCTTCATATTGCTTTTCATAATCTTCAGATAATCTTAAGAGTTCATATAGCTTATCTCCATTTATTTTATACCAAAGTAATGTTGGCATATATCCCCTTGGTTCTTCTATTAGTATATCTTCTTCCATTAGTTTTTTAGATGCTTTTCTTTGTTTGTATTTAGTAAGTCCTGTGTTTTTAAGTATGTTATCTCTTGTTGAATAAAAGTAATCATTCTTTAATTTTTTATTTTTAAACCAGTAAGCATATTCGCCACATAATTCTCCAATTAAAATCGATGCATCTATTCCATATTTATTTAGAATATATTTGTTTGTTATTATAAATCCTTTGCTTACTAGTATGTCTGTCATATCCTATCACCTACAATCTATATTAAAATGTATTAATACTTGTACTGTCTTTCTTTTAGTCTTAATTGTTGATTTTCATCAATCCATTTCTCTATATCTGGTAGATTAAAGTATCTCTTTCTACCTAATTTCATATATGGCATATTTTGTGTGTTAATTGCAAGTGTAATATTTCTACTATTGAACATAGGATAAAATATTTTAATAAGTGTAGCTGTTCCTACTAGTCTTTTTGTTGTACCAATGTACACAGTTTCATTCTCTTTCATAATTAATAACTCCCTTTCATTTTTTCTATAACTTTGAATATCTCATATTTATATTCACTATCTAATTCATATCTAAGTAATCTACTAAAGCTACTGTCTGAAATTCCAAGTCTATCTGCAACTTCATAGTATTTTACTCTAGATTCTTTTATAGCTTTCCTAATATCTTGATTAACAATTCTACTCATAAACTTCCCTCCTTTTTTATAACTTTAAAATAAATAATATTTTTTTTCATTTAATTATTTACATTGAACGTTTGTTCTGTTATAATTATAACAACAATAACAACAAAATTAAAGTAAATCTTATTTTTATAGAGGGACATATAAGGGGACATGTTTATGAATAAGCCTATTATAGCGGATTTTATATATTATGATGTAAATGAAATAATAAACGATGATATATTTGAAGTGTCTATGTTAGTTTGTAAAAACTACACTATAGAAGAAATTTCTTACTTTACTGAAGATTCAAAATATTTCTTTGATACAATAAATTCTGAATTAGAAAACCAAGATAAAATATTTAAAGATGTCTATTATGATCTAGAAAACTTTATAGAATTTTTACTACACTACAAAGAAGATAAATATAAAGAGTTATATTCTGTTATTAATGCCTCTTTAGACTTATCTTACAATTATATCTGCTCTTATGATAATATTGCTTTAAAAGAGCTTACAATTCCAAAGGAGCATATATTAATAACCTGTGTTAATCTTGGTGAACAAATATATAACTTGGCTAATTCAAAAGATACTACTTACAACATATCTCTTAAACTTAATGAACTTCTTTTAGATTTTATAAGTACATATGGTTTTCCTAGTTTTGAATTTGATTACATGAATTTATTTAGTCCTGAATTTAAAATTAAGATTAAAGATTTAAAGGATATTTTTATATACATCTACAAGTTATTTGAAATATATAATTTACTTAGTTTAAATAACGATTATACCTCTGATGTTCCTGAATGTGTTAAAGACTGGATTCATTATTCTAGCTATGACTCTTCTTACTCTATAGATGAACATATATCTAAATATCTACATGAGTTTGCAGATATTATAGACATGTACATTCATTCCTCTGTAAAATACATGTATAACAAAAATGATGGTATATTTGAGTTTAAAGTATTTAATACAGATATGATTACTTATGCTTTTTATGAATTGTCTAAGCTGTTTCAATATAGAACTACTAATTTAAGAAGGTGCAAAGTTTGTAATAAGTTATTTCTTGGAACTAGAAAAACAAGTTGTATTTGTGATCATTGTAGGAAGTATGAATATGAAGCATATAAGAAAAGATTGCAAAGAAATAGATTAAAGATAGAAAAACAGACAAAAGAAGTCAAATGACTTGATTAAAGTATAATATGAAGTTACAATACAAAGCAAGCGAAAGGAAGTATAATATGGCTAGTAGATCTCGTAGTAATGGAGATGGTAGTATCTTCTTTAAAGAATCACACAATAGTTGGTGTGCACAAATTAGTACTGGTATGAAAAAAGGTAAATATACTCGTAAAACTATATATGGTAAAACTCAACTTGAAGTTAGAGAAAAAATGAATAAAATTAAAGCTAAAGTTGAACTTCAAGCATATGTTGCTCCAGATAAAATAAAACTGAATACTTGGCTTTTAGAATGGCTTGATACTTACAAGAGAAACAATGTTAAGAAAAGTACTTACACTACATATAGGTATTATATAGAACATGAACTCATACCTAATTTAGGAGATATACAGATTCAAAAGTTAAATTCTTTTCAGATACAACAATATTTAAATCTATTAATACTTAGATTAAAAAGTAATTCAATTAAGAAAATATATCTAGTATTACATGCCTCTTTAAAACAAGCCGTTATAATCGATTTAATAGTTAAAAGTCCTTGTCTTGGTGTTACGATACCAAAAGATAAAACAAACCCCTCTATCCCTTCCTCAGCCTTCACATTAGAGCAACAAAAACTAATTATACAGTATGCAAATTTATCTAGAGCTAAAAACGAGATATTACTTGCATTATATACAGGAATGAGAGTTGGTGAAATTATTTCATTATATGTATCAGATATAGACTTTAAAAACAAAACAATAAATGTAAATAAAAACTGTTTGAGTTATACAGATTTTGATGCAGAGGTTGGAAGTAAAAATAAAAATGAAATATCTACAACTAAAACAAATTCATCCACTAGGATGGTACCATTCATATCTGATAAAGTTGAAGAAGTATTAAGAGATCAATTACAAGTGATTGAAGATAACAAAAGAAAGTTTGGAAAATGTTACAAAAAGAATTCTCAATTACTATTTGCAAATGAAAAAGGTGAACTTAAATCTACAGCTGTAGTATCAGCTTGCTTTAATAGACTATGTGAAACTATAAACGAAATTGAAAATAAAAATATTAAACCTACAAGTAAGAAATATGTTAAAGTGTTTGACAAACATAATTTCCATATGATTAGACATACATTTGCTACTAGATGTTTAGAAGCAGGAATGAATATAAAAGTTGTATCAAAATTATTAGGTCACTCAAAAATACAATTAACCCTAGATATTTACTCTCATGTACTTGAACAATTTCAAGATGAGGAAATATCTAAGGTTACAGATTATTTTAAAGATAATGAGCTGTTCTAGAACAGCTTCATTTCATATATTATCAATTTGCCCCTCAAAAAGTTTCTTGGTTATTTTTATAGTGTCAGCACACAGTTCCTTTATATTCAAACTTATATCTTCCCTATCAAAGACTTCGACTTGATTTGCGTGAGAACCCGAATTACATACATCCAAATATGTGCCTAATCTTACTTTATTTATAACTATTTCTCCCTGTTTGCAAAGCTTCTCTATAAGTTTTGTTAATTCTTTCATTGGCTCTGAGCAATTAGGAAATAGAAACATAGATTGTGTTTCAAAAACATATCTGCAAAAGTTAGGTATATATAGTTTTTGTTCTTGGGTAGGTTGTCCATCATTATTTTTTATATCGTTTATTATTTTCAGTTTTTCCATATATAAACTTTTGTATTGTTTATCATCTACCATTGTCGTTTTTAAGTTTTCTTTTATAAGTTTATTAAATTTACAACTATCACCCATATATTTAAAAAAATTATAGAATATGTTGTTATGAGTCAGTATAACAAATTGTGTATCATTCTTTTTATCAGTCCACATTTTCTTTATTATATAATAAACATTATATATATTTTCATAATCAAGAGAAGATATAGGATCATCAAAAACAATAATATCTATCTTATCACTATTTACTGAACACTCAATTTCAGACAAAAACAATGCCATAGCTATAGAAGTTTTCTCACCATCACTCAAATAATTTGTAAATTTTTCATTAACGTTTACCTTATCTAATTCTAACTGAAAGTTTTCGTTAACTTTATATTTAATAATATTCATAGACAACAAGTTTTTATTCATAACCTTAATTAGTGGTTTCTTACTTTCTAAATCCTGCTTTAATATCTCATGCTTTTCATTATATTCTTTATCAGCTAACTCTAGGCTTTTGTTTAGAGTATTTATGGCATCAAATTTTTCTTTAAACTTCAATGCTAAATATGGTTCCATATATTTTTGTAAATATTCTTCAGATATTGTATTTTTTATTGTATTACTTTTTTCGATTTTTTCATTCAAATCTTGTATAGCTCCCCTAATAAACTTATCAATATTTTCCAAATCTTTTATATCTTTATCTATACTTTCATCATATTTATTTAATATATCTATTTTAATTTCATCCTTTTTTAATAATATTAAGGATGAAATTTTTTCTTTTATATTGTATGAGCTATTAGTTTTCATATCTATATTTTTTTCTAACTCCTCTAAATTAGGAATAAACTCTTTTACTACTTCAAGTTTTAATTTTAAAGTTTTATTTTGATTGCGTATATTCTCTTCACATTTTATAACTTTACTTGAAAGTATTTGAAGTTGCTCATCTTTTTTAGAAGAAGCAGAAATTTTATAATTTTTATATTCATTTATAATTGTACTATTTTCTTTACTACCACAAAAAGGGCAATCATCATTAATTATATACTTAAAACCATTTTTTATCCATGTTTTCTTTTCTTCATCTTTCATTGACATTAATTCAATAATATATTTCGATTCAATAATTGATTCACTAAATTTAAGTAAATCTTTTAATTCTTCTACAAAACCTGTATATCCCAAAATGTCTGCATTATAATCCTTTATCTGTTTACTGTTATCTACATTCTTATATGCATTGTATTTCTTAAGTATTTCCTCACTCTCAACTAAAACAATTTTTTCATCTTTTTTTAATATATTTTGTATTTCGTTATATATAAAAAAGTTATTATCCTCTAATTTTCTTCTAAGATTTACATTCTTTTTTAAAACCTCAAAAACATCTGCCATAGATTTTATATATTCTTTTTTTTCTGTGTCTAATTCTTGTTTTAAACTATCAAATTTATATTTTGCATTTTTATAATCTTTTTCTAATGGATTTACAATATTATTGTCTATATTCTCTACTACTTCAAAACTATTATTATGAAATTCGGTTGTAGATTCTATCTTGTTATATATATAGTCTTTATTAAACACATAGATATTTAAGTCATTTTCACATACAGGTTTATCTTGAAAATCAAAATATTCAACACTTGAATCTTCATTAGAACTTATATTTTTTATATTTTTTCTTATTTCTATTTTCTCTTTTTCATCAGTATTCTTCGACAATAATTTAAAAATTCTTGATATACTTGTTTTTCCGATTGCATTATGTCCATATATTAAATTTATTTTATTGATATCTAGTACTATTTCTGTGCCATCTATGAAATTAGTAATTGCTTTTTTTATTATTATTTTATTTAATTTCATTTTTTCACCTTCTATATATTATAACTCTTTAATAGTGATAAATCTTTAGCGAATGCTGTCTAGTTTTGTCGAAATAAAATGGAATTAGCAGATATATAGATAATAATATTAAAATTATTCTAATTAATTTGCTAATTAAACATATATTCTTAAATTTTATTTATTAGTTTGAATTATTATTTGATTTAATCCCCTTAATCTATTAGCCTTATTATTGGGTTCAATACTTTTATCCTTTTTCAATTTTATAATTTTATATTTTATCTTATTAGGTATAACTAATACACTTCCATCTTTAGAAATTATATTTCCAGTTACCCTTTTAAACTCATTTTTTCCATAAAACTTAAATTTACTTTTTTGTATATTGTACCCACTTTTTATAATAATTTTTACTATATTATTTATTACTTTCACATCAAATTTATTTGCAGATGATATAACTATATCATCAACATAAAATGATACTTTGTAATTATTTTCTTCACATATCTTTTGTATGTCATTAAACATATGATAATTTGCTAAATAGGAAAGAATACAACTAACCGCTGAGCCTGTTGGAACATGATTCATGGCTTTTATATTATTTTCTTTAATAAAATCTAGTACCTCATTTGTATCTTTTTCTATTTTTTTTAGATTAATACAGCATAAATCTGATAATATAGAAGCAGTGTCTTGTGACATTTTTAAATCACAAAAAAAGAATTTATATACTTTTTCTCTATGTATATTAGGAAAAAATTTACTAATATCAAGAGCTATTATATATTCACTTCCTAAATGTAATCTCCCATTATCTATATATGATTTTCCTTTTACACCAGAAAATACACTTTCATCATACTCCATTTGTTGCAATATATTAGCAATATTTCTCTGAATTTTTTTAAGTTCCAAACAATAAGTAGGCTCAATTAATCTCTTCTTTTTTGAATTACTGATATATGGAGTATAATCATTTTTTATACTTTTAACATCATTTTTATTTGTTTCAAGTAATCTATATAAATCTCTTTTTCTCTTAAGTTCATAAAATTTACAACTTTCTAAATTCACAAAAACTCCCCCTTTTATAAATAAATTATAAAGAATTTACTTATAAAAAGGGAAGTTAGTTAGTCTTTTTTTGAACTCTTAAATTAATAGAAATATTATTACCTGCGATAGCGGTAATCGCAATTCCTATTAAATAACTATCCAATCTTAAATAAGTTCCGATTATTAATACTACTATAATTAACACTTCAGATAAATGGTCAAACACTTTTTTTATACATTCAACCAATAATTCTTGTTTCTGCTTTTTAGGTAATATCGCCATTTCATTCACCTCCTTTACAAATTAGAACATTTGTAAAGAATGGTGCGCACTTCAAACTTTTCAAATGCCCCTTCGCTCTAATTTAGGATTGTGAATGGTGTATTTAAGAAACTAACAAACTCCATCAACCTTCGCATTTAAAATTGCAAAGACTTCTATACGTATTTTTTTAGCATAATAAAATATATTATAATACTACTATTACTCTATATATACTTGTGCCTACGTAATAAGCGAATGATTAAAAAAATCATTCTCATCACCTTTCGATGACCATAATATGAAGGGTGTTATTCGAACATTTCGAAACCACTATTATTATACATTTTTTTACAATAAAAATCAACAAAATAGTCTTACAATATTCAAAAAGATCGAAATTTATCTAATTAAACATTAAAATATTATAATCTATTCAATTTATCATATAGTAAATCTTGTTGTTGTCAACTGCAGTCAATTTGCAGTCATAGCCTCTTTAACTAACCTGTAACCCTTGATACACCTAAGTTTGTCCATTTGAGTGCTACTTTCTTTGCAGGTAAAACAGCATCATAATTATATTCAATACTATTTGCTAATATTACATATACTTGTGAAAAAATTTTATAATCCCTTTGTTCATCATTATCTAATGGCACTTCAACTATTTTTTTAATTT
>Ga0172378_10001889_pt1 | contig 19478 bp, 12 predicted proteins | sample GrowelOW332metaG_FD_119755 | JGI IMG/M metagenome (GOLD analysis project Ga0172378, IMG submission 119755) | Groundwater microbial communities from an aquifer near a municipal landfill in Southern Ontario, Canada - Pumphouse #3_1 metaG | ecosystem: Environmental > Aquatic > Deep subsurface >... | reverse complement strand
TAAGAAGAACTCCCCACTTTTTAATCCTACTGCCATCCATGAATATTCATCGGGCAAATTTACTTTATAATTGCTACATGTCAGAAAGCTATAAATATTTATATCTGAATCAAAGGTCATAAAGGCATTGTCTTCACGTGTTGCTCTATCAAAGTATCTCAATTCATTATTATAAGTATAGAAAATTGCATATTTGAATTTGGAAGGTATACTATAGGACGAGGCCTCTGGAGTTATTATTTTACTTTTTGAGTTTAAGTTTATTGGTAATTCATAGGTAACTGCACCTTTTTGAACTAAGGATACATAATCAGTATTATGTGTAAAAAATTCAGAAACATAATGTTTTTCGTTTTTATCATAAACTACAAAACCACAATTATAACCGTAACTGACTGTTGTGGTAGGTGATTTTACTCCATTACAAATTGCTCTCAATTTTATGTCAGCTCCCATATCCGTTATGTCAAAATCGTAAGTTCCCTGTTTTGTTATTGGGGTTATGGAATAATCTCCATTGAATACTACTAATCTATTGTTTAGCTCATCATGAATAAAACGAATAGAAGCAGAGGCATCTGCTTGAGAGACAAAACTGAATTTTGAAAGTTTATTATCCACAGAGTAAGGCATGTTGGAATATAAACCCCCTAAGGATGAGTAACTCATTTTTCTGGTATAAAGATGTCCATCTGAATCTATAAGGCAACTTCCATAATGAGATTTATGGAAAATATCTACAAAATGTGATTCACTAGAGAAAGGCTCTACAAATTCATCTTTTATATTGGAGTATATTTTTAAGTCTTCATTATTTATTTCATAGGCAACCTTGTCTGTTAATACTGATGTCGCCCCTACTGAGGCTGAGATATATTTTGCCCAATGATCTACAATTTTGATAGGATTGCCTTCCAGCACTTTAGAATCATTAAAGGTTTTAAATATATCATCGTAATTTTCATATTTATAAATATTATTTCCATCGTTGTCTTGAATGGCATAAGTCCTTTGGTAAGATAATTTGGAATGATTCCCATCTTTAGATAGTATAAACCACGATCCTTTGGCAAATTTAGGACTAACATAGTATGTTATTTTGTGCATAAATGGTATCTGAGTATATTTGTTTTTAACAATGAAGAAGCCCGGAATTCCTGTGGAGGGACATTTATCCAGACCTATTCTCTTCATTAAAGTATCTGCCATTACGTCTAAGTTTTTGGTATTACATATGACTACATCATTTATTACCCATTCGTATTCTGAGTTTTTTTCTAGTTCTAAAGAGTCTGCTTGTTCATAGACGTATTTAGCAGGAAAAGTCATTTTTTGACCCATATTACCGTAAACTTTAGGATAACTGGAGAAATAGAAAGTAGGGGAATTCAAATCCTTATAACTATAATTTCCATTGTCCTTTAAACATGCAACTAAAGAAATAGTTGCAGTAAAAAATAGTAGTATCTTTTTTATGACTTGCATATGTAATGTTTATTTAGTTTTATATCTCTTTTGCTTCTTAACTTAGTTCGTCTTCTAGTTTAAAATTTATTCTTAGCTTAGATTTTATTATTAGTTTAGATTGTGACTGTCATAATTTCTCCATCTTCATCTATAATCAAGGGGTCCTGAGAAAATAGCCAATCTTTAAATTTCATGGCTAATAAACGGGCTTTATCTGGATTGTTCAAAATCATTTCTGCATTCAATTCTGCTTTAGTATCTGCATTATCTAGGAACAATTTGTATTTTGTTTGAGAATATTCTCCAAGTAAATTATCTATTACTTCATCATCCCACCATAGAGGCCTAGTCTTCTTTTCTGTTAGTATTATAATGGCTTTTGTCCTCTCGTATTGGCCTGTAGATATTATTTCATTGGGAAGCAATTGAACTACAAGTCTTACTCCTTCATCCCTAGTTACTAGCCTGGAACTTCTATACAATTTTATGTGAATAGTATCTATAACTTCCTTAACTCCTTCGCCTATTGCTTTTGCGTGAAAAATGTAGTTGCTATCTAAGCTATATTCATCATCATTTGCAGTTGTAAGAGACTCATCTACTTTGAGTTGGAAACTAATATCATTTTTTAATAGTTGTCCTGAGAAACAAATTTTTAAAGAAGCCTCTATCTCTTTTGTTCCTGAAGGATAGAAGAAAAATGATTCAACTGTAGAATCTGCCTGAGTTGTACCAGGTGCTACCTCATCCATAAAAAATTTATCAAAATAAATCTCACTACGACCTGAGAATTTTGCTAAATTTTGTTCACTACATGATATGAGTAAAATGACAAGTATTATAATATTAACTAATTTCATATCTTTATTTATAAATGATTTTGTTTTAAATATCACTTTGGCTAATTTAATATAGCCATATTTGTTTTATAAGTATATATTTTATTCCTATACTACTTTCTAACTTTATATGACTTAATAGGATTGATTATCAGGAACGGGCACTACAGCCTCCTGCCTATTTAAAGCTCTGGGACTACTACCATCTAAGAAATCAACTTTATAATTTAATCTCTTGTAGAGATAAAATAACTGACCCTCAGAAATCCATTCCCTTCTAGCATCATTTATTAATGCCTCTTCAAATTCGTTAAGGGAGTTTATTTCTATTGCCGTATTACAAGCTCTTTCACTACGAACCTTATTTAATAATTCAGCAGATTTTTGATAGTTAGCTTCCCTAGCATAGCTTTCAGAGGCTATATAATACATTTCTGTCAACCTTATAAGAGGAATTATATTAAAACTATTATGACATATTGATTTATTTTCGCTTATATACAATTTACCTGATATTATATTAGAACCTTCATTTGTTGCAAAAAGCATATATTTACTTCTCACATCTATATTGGACTCATCATCTCCTAAGGTATTAGTAAATAAAGCTCCTTTATGAGGATTTACTTCAAAATATGTTGGTTTTACAGCTGCTGGTAATTCTTTGTATAGAAATTTAGTTATGCTTGAGCTTTCTTCAAGCACAGGATTGTAGGCAGCAAAAATAAGGTTATCTAGTAGTCTAAGATTGGTTTTATTGTTCCACATATCCAATATACTCTCCCAGTTGCTAACTCCTAAAGCATGCTCTATCCCGTAGGTATTAAAACTAAACATAGCTTTAGCTTTATTGTTTTTGAAGTTAATGACAGTCTCAGCACATTCTTTAGCCTTATCATATTCTCCTGCATATTGATATACTCTTGCAAGTAATGCTGTTATTGCATAATAATTTAGACGAAAGCCTCTATTTTTAAAAAATATATTTAAGTTTGCCAAATCTGAGTTAGATGTATATTCTCCTAAGAATCTTAACTCTTTAGAAGACATACCCTCTATGCCTATTTGGGTCGTATCAAAACTGATTGTTAAGTTACGTGCTGAATCTAAATCTGTTATAATATTGTTTAAACATTCTGTTATAGTTAAAGCACTTGGAGTTATATTGGGGAATTGAGATACGTAAGGAATGTATTTCTTTCCATCGTCATTTATTGGCGAAGGAGCAAATATTCTCAATAAATCGAAATGCATAAATGCTCTACAAGCAAGAGCCTCTCCAGATATCATGTTTTTCTCTAATAGTCCTTCTGAAAAGAAATTTACTTCTTTATTTTTAATGTTTTTGAGAATATTATTAGCATTGGATATTATTGCATAGGAATCTGACCATATGTTTTCGATAATAGAAATTACACTTTCACTTGTGTATTTATATGCATCCAAATTTAGATAGGTGTCATCATCCATATTTAATTTATCTATGTCATATTGTTGAGATAGTACATCTATAGTTGCAAAAGATAATTCCCTACCATAGAGGTCCTCACTACTCATCTGATAATATAAACCATTGAGTGCTGTTCTAAAGCCATAGGGCGTGTTAAAGAGTTTTTCCTCAGTAACTATATTTTCAGGCTCTTGATTTAACCAATCAGCACATCCTCCACACATTATTAATAACATAAAGAGAAGATACTTATTATTCCATCTATCCATTATATATTTCATTTATTATTGTTTTATTCATTTCATACTTATCTATAATCTTTAAGTAGTTGGGTTGTATAAATTCGTTCTATCGTATTAGAAACTCATTTTAAGTGTAAGTGAGAAATTTCGAGCATAAGGATAATTTGTACCCCTTTCCATCCTAACAACTGACCACCTTGCTATATCTACTAAATTTAAAGATATACCTACATTATTTAATCCCCATTTCTGGATAAGTTCTGTCTTGAAATCGTAGCCTAGAGAAAGTGAATTAAATGATATGTAATCATTATCTTGAACAAATCTCGATGTGGGTTTAGTGTAACTATTTTCGGCTATATCGAGAAAACTTACATTGTCTCCTGGATTTTTCCATCTTTCACTCAGTACCCTTTTATCTACATTCTGATTTTTGATATCTACATCTTCGACTTTATTTTTTAAGGTTTCATTATAAATTTGAGCTCCATATTGATATAGGAAGGAGGTTGATAGATAAAAACCTTTGTAGGATAAGTTAATTCCAAATGAACCTTGGGCATCTGGAGACGTATCTCCAACTATAACTTGATCATCTGCATTCCAAGTATAAGTGGATGTTCCATTCTTTCTATAATATCTTTCTTTTCCATTACTAGGGTCTATGCCAGCAGATTTTACAGCATAAATTGCTGTGGTGGAAGCTCCTACATAGTATTTTTGAATGGGACTACCTGCTAGTTCTTTATAAGCACTGGAGGAATAGTAATTAGTCTCTTTAAAAACTCTATTAATTTCATCATTATATTTTTGCATGGCTTCACTCAAACCAGTAATTTTATTTTTGTTGGAAGCTATATTTGCATAAATTCTTATAAGAGCATCTGAGTTCTGAAAAATTGTAGCATCCATACTTATTTCATACCCCTTATTGGTTATTTCTCCTGAGTTTATCTTATATTTTTCAAAACCAGAAGATCTACGAAGATATAAATCAGTTATCATATCTACTGTCTTTTTGTTATAATAATCGGCTTTGAAATTTAATTTACCCTTGAATAGCAATAAATCTATACCTCCATCTAGTACTTTAGTGGTTTCCCATTTTAAATCAGGATTACCTAAAGAGGTCAAAAATGAAGCTACTCCCGTTTTTGTCCAATACTCTTCGTTAAAAGCATAGCTTGTGATTGCAGAATAAGAGGCAAAATTAATTTTACCCAAGCTACCATAGGAGAGTCTCAATTTTAGTTTAGTTATAAATGGAATATCTTTTATTAGGTCCAATAGATGAAGATTTATACCCGTACCTAAGGACCAAAAAGGAGCAAATCTGGTATTAGCTCCAAATTTTGAGGACCCATCATATCTAAAGGAGGCATCTAATAAATAAATCTCTTTGAAAGTATAATTTAGGGATGCAAGATAACCTACTAGTCTAGAATCATCTTCGCTATATGCTGTTTTATCTTTTTGTTGAGCTGCAAATTGAGGGCTATGTAAATTTCCTATCTGAAAGCCTTGATAGCTGGTACTATTGGAACTACTCTTAGATTGTGACAAGTCTATACCTAAGACGGCATTAATAGAATGTGCTTTATGAACTTTGTTGAGAATAAGTAATGTCTTGTAAGAAAATTTTGTAGAATTTGAATATTGTCTATACAATTCCCCTTTTAAGTCATCTGCGTAGCTATCGTAATATCTATCATCAGGGTCTCTAAATGATTCTGTTTTATTATTACCTTTTTGAACACTTAATTGGGCTTTTATTCTGAATATAGAGTTTATATGGTAGTCTAATTGAAGATTTTCTGTAAAATTATCATTTGAAGCATCTCCATCATAGCTATAAAGCTTAGTGTTGTATAAGGGATTAAAGTCATTGTAGCCATAAGTTTCTATCATTTCACCTTCATCATCATATATTCTATAATAGGGTTGCATTTTGGCATAAGTAGAAAAATTTCCATAAGGAGAATTTAAAGAAGATACATTATTGTAGCTTATGGTATTTCTTATTCTTATGTTTTTGAAATTATACATAAACATAAAACTTATTTCCTTGCGATTTCTATAGGAGGATTTCATTACCCCATTGTTCACATCGTATCCAAAATCTAATCCATAACGTATAATATCATTACCTCCTTCTAGATAAATACTGTGTTTATGGTTGAAAGCATTTTTAAGAGGTTGAGCCATCCAATCTGTATCGTATCCTCTTAGTATATTCTGTAGTTTTTCGTTGTATTCTAAAGTTAGAGATGTTTGTGTAAATGCATTATCTGCTTTATAAATTCCTGCATATTTTTCTACCTCTAATTTTTCTGATGCATTACATAAATTATAGTCTGACAAGTCTGGCAATTCGAGAGAATAAGTACCTGAGTAATTTACTGATAGTTTTCCGGGATTAGGTGTAATAGTCTGAAATACTAAGACACCATTGGCAGCTCTAGAACCATAAAGTGCTGTTGCAGCTGCATCTTTCAATAAGGTGACACTCTCAATACGATTTATGTCCATATCGTAAATTTTATCTACATCAACTTCAAATCCATCCAAAATAAATACTGGTAAGTTTGGATTATTATTCAAACTTGTACGTTGTTGACGCTTTAATAATTCCTCATCTATCCCTTTAGAGTTCCCTATACTAGACTCTCCCCTAAGTTTAAATTCGGGAAGAGAATTAGGGTCTGAACCCCAAATATTATTTGGGGTTATTCTAAAAGAAGGTTCAAATACTTGTATGGCTGCAATTATACTTTTGGAATTTGTTTTAATTATTTGATTATGTGTTATTTTTGTAATACTTCCTGTATAAGATGAGAGTTTTACTGGATTAAAACCATTTACAACCACTTCATCTAAATCTATATTATCTACTTCCATAATAACTTTTAGATACTTTTGCGAGGATATTTTTAGTTTTTTAGTTTTCATTCCAATAAAACTAAAGTACAAATAACCTTCAGAAGTAGAAATTCTTATAGAAAAATCCCCATATTTATCTGTAACTGTTGTTATTTTTCTATCCTTGGTAGCAACTACGACACCAGGAAGCGCCTCATCTTCTGTATTTGTAACATTTCCAGTAATCAAAATTTCATTTGACAATTTAGTGCTATCTATATTAGAATAAAGTGAGGATAAAGTGTAAGTAGTGTTACTTGAAACTCGTGTATGAGCAGTATTACTTGAAGATAAAGTGTAAGTAGTATTACTTGAAACTCGTGCATGAGCAGTATTTATTGAAGATAAAGTGTAAGTAGTATTACTTGAAACTCGTGCATTAGCAGTATTACTTGAAGATAGTGCGTAAGTATTATTAATAGTAAAAAATAGAAAAATAAATAATATTAAACTTACTAGTTTACAAGTTGTAAATTCAGGGTCTATGGTATGTAGATTCCTTTGTGTTACGGTAGTGAAATTTGTACTTTTATTCAATGTATTATCCCTTTTAAAGTTTGACGCGGCAAAGATATATAATTATTTTACAACAAGAAACATTTTTATATACAAATCGTACCATTGAATAAATAAAAATACTGGCATGAGAAAGATGTATTCTCATACCAGTAAATTTATAAATTAGAAATATTCTTTAAATAAGAATTCCTTTCTTTTAATTATTTAAGTCTTTCAAGAAGCATGGCACCACGTTTTTGCAAATTTTCTGGTAGCGCTTTAACAAGTCCTTGACCTATAGACATCCATGTAGCTTTTTGTTTAGCATCACATTTAGGTAATATCTTACCTGCAAGTGACCAAAAAGGATTTGTTGTAGCTTCCATACTAGGAAGTACTTTAGAAGCTGTTTTTGTTAATTTTGCAATATTTTCAGATTCTTGATAAGTAGCCATCTTAAGTAAAGAAGATAGTTCCTTGTAATCTTTCAACTTCATAGATTTAAATTCCTTTACAAAAGCTGTTAATTCAGGAATAGAAGTTTTGTCTCTACCTCCCATTACTTGAATAATCTTTTTTGTAGCCATTGACATTAAAGGAGCCTCAACAGTTTCTCTACCAAGAGATAAGACAAAAGCATCTTTATTTTTAGATAAGTAGTTATAAGGTGCTGATTTATAAGAAGCAGCTTTGAATAAACCCCAATAATCTTTACTTACTTTTTCAGCTTCTGTCAATTCTGATAGTAATTTAGCATCTACTTCACTAGCTCCTTTTTCATCGTAATTAGATCTAAGTACTTTAGCATAATTTAATAAGAAATCTTTATCGGTATTACCTTCTTCAAATTTCTTTTTTAGACTTCCTAAAGCTTTATTGGGATCGAAAGCTTCGTCAACTCTCTTAATAAATCCACTAGCATTTCCTCCTCCTATAACTTTGTGCAATAAGGTTCCATCAGGATTTAATATTAAGAAAGTTGGATAAGCATGAACTCCATATTTTTTTGCAATCGCAGGACCTTCTCCTTTTTCCATGTCGAATTTTGCACTAATAAATTTACTATTGAAATAGTCTCCACATTCTTTCATGGGAAGAACTTTAGTGGACATATTTTTGCAAGGACCACACCAAGTAGTATAACAATCTATGAAGATAGGTCTTTTATAACGTGTAGCCATTTTAATTAATTGTTCTAAAGTTACATCTTTTTCAAACCAAACACCTGGATAGGCTCTTCTTAAAGGCATAGACATGTATTTTGAATACATGCTTTTTACTGCTTCCTCAGACTCTCCTTCTGTAAGTTTTTTCTCAAAATCTTTGATAGCATTGTAAATCTCCATATCTGGAGCTTGTACCATACTAGCCATTGAAGAGATTGACATAGCTAATAATTGACCATTCAGTTGAGATTTGTTTGCTATAATAGCACCCATAAACTTATTAAGATCTCCAGTTTCCTTAACTTCAACTAAACTTAAAATAGAATTTATAGATTCTGCATTGGGTAAATTAAAAGAATTTATTTCTTCGCGTAAGCTTGCTAGTTCAACATTCTTAGCTCTTCCTATAAGTATATTTGATAACAAGTTATTGTAACGTAAGCTTAAAAAATTATTAATTTCTTCTTCACCTACATTCTTTTTTAAATATTTTAAATTTCTTTTGATAAATGATATATCAACCATTCCTTTTACTAAAGGCCAATATTCTTTAGAAACTTTTTCGTGAGCTGTTAGTTTATTAAATAATTCTTCAGTTACTTTTTTAGTTAATGCTCTATCGTAAGCCTCTTCTAATACTTCTGAATAAACTAATAATTCCTTTTTAGATATTTTATTAGAAGCATATTTTTTAGCCAATTTAGTTATATCTCTATTTGGCTCCATTGCCTTTTTATATCTAGCTATAAATTTTTCAGCACTACCTCCACCAACTAATTTTGCCTTTAGAGTAGCATCTGGATTGATAAACAAGAAAGTAGGATAAGCAGGAACACCATAGGTTTTTCCTATTTCTTTACCTGCAGGTTTTTCCATATCAAATTTAATTGCTACTACTCTAGGATTAAAAAAGTCACCACTTTCTTTTTTAGGGAAAACAACATTAGCCATGTTTTTACAAGGGCCACACCATGTTGTATAGCAATCTACCATCACTATTTTATTTTCTGCTTTAGCTTTAGTTAAAGCTTCTTTAAGAGATAATTTTTGGAAATTTACTCCTTGTGCAAAAACAAATACACACATTAGTACACCCAATAGGGTTAAGGAAATTTTTTTCATTTTTTCATTTTTAATATTACTAGTAAATTATCATTTATTCTTTATTTATATTTTTCTAACATCTGTTTTCCACGTTTCTGTAAATTTTCTGGTAAACCTTGAACAATTTTTTGTCCCATTGAAAGCCAGGTAGCTTTCTGTTTAGCATCACACTTAGGGATTACTTGACCTACAATTGTCCAGAAAGGATTTGTTGTAGCTTCCATTGTTGGAAGTACTTTAGAAGCTGTTTTTGTTAATTTTGAAATATTATCAGCTTTTAAATAAGTTGCTATTTTAAGTAAAGAAGATAGTTCCTTGTAGTCTTTTAATTTTAAAGATTTGGTTGACTTTACAAATTTTGTTAATTCAGAAATAGAAGTTTTGTCTCTTCCTCCCATTACTTGAACTATTTTATTTGTAGCCTTAGCCATTAAAGGAGATTCTACTGTTTCTCTACCAAGAGATTGTACGAAAGCATCTTTATTTTCAATTAAGTAGTTATAAGCATCTGAACCATAAGGAGCACTTTTAAATAAAGCCCAATAATCTTTACTTACTTTTTCGGCATCTGTCAATTCTGATAATAATTTTGCTTTAACTTCTCTTGCACCTGCTTTATCGTAGGCAGATTCAAGTGCTTTTGCATAATTTATCAAAAATTCTTTATCTGTATTACCTTCTTCATATTTCTTTTTTAGACTTCCTAAAGCTTTATTAGGGTCAAATGCTTCATCTATCCTCTTTATAAAATCAGCTGCTGTATTTGCTCCTCCAACAACTTTATGTAATAGTGTTCCATCAGGATTTAATATTAAAAATGTTGGATAGGCATTAACTCCATATCTTTTTTTAATTTCAGCTCCATCTTCTTTTTCCATATCAACTTTTCCACAGAAAAATTTTCCACCAAAATACTCTCCACATTCTTTTTGAGGCAGAATCTTAGTTGCCATGTATTTACAAGGCCCACACCAAGTGGTATAACAATCTATAAAAAGATAATGCTTAAATGCTTTACCCCACTCTAATAATTGTTTAAAATCTGCTTTTTTCTCAAACCAAACACCAGGATAAGACCTCGATTCTGGTTTATGAATATAACGAGCAATAGCTTTATTTGTTTCTTCAGATAAATCTTTAACTAGCTCATTATTAAAATCTACTATTTTATTGTATAAATCCATATCTTTTTCTTTTACCAAACGAGATATAGAATAAACAGACATTGCTAGCGAAGTATCATCTAATTTAAATTTATTAGCACTTATAACATCCATATATTTGTTAACATCACCTGTCTTTTGTGCTTCAGAAACATCTAATAGAGCAAATAAATTATCTGCATTAGGCAAACTAAGAGTCTCTAGGCTTTTGCGAACTAGGGATAAATTTACATTCTTTACTTTACCCTTTATACCATTAAGCAATAAGTTATTGTAATATGAATTTACAAATTTATTTACCTCTTTTTCTCCTACATTCTTTCTTAGATATTTAATATTTCTTTCAATTAGTCCCATATCACCCATTTCCTTTATTAAAGGCCAAAAGTCTTTCGAAACTTTTTCGCGAGGAGTTAGTTTATTAAATAATTCAGCAGTTACCTTTTCTGATAATTCTAAATTCCTGTTTTCTTTGAGAACCTCTCTATAAATTAAAAGTTCTTTTTTAGTTATTTTTTTAGATTTATATTTCTTTGTCAATTTAGTAATATCTCTACTAGGATCCATGACGTTCTTGCACATATTGATAAATCCTTTAGGACTCCTAGAACCTCCTACAACTTTTGTTCTTAAAGTTCCATCGGAATTTAAAAATAAAAAGGTAGGGTAAGCAGAAACACCATATTGCTCTTTGATATCTTTGCCTGGTGTTTTTTCCATATCAAATTTGATTGCCACTACTTTGGGATTAAAAAAATCACCACTTTCTTTTTGAGGAAAAATTTGATCAGCCATCATTTTACAAGGTCCACACCATGAGGTATAGCAATCAATCATCACTAATTTATTTTCTGCCTTAGCTTTAGTTAAAGCCTCTTTTAAGGATAAATTTTGGAAATTTAGGCCTTGTGCAAAAACAAATGCACACATTAGGACAGCCAGTAGAGTTAAAGAAATTTTTTTCATAAGATATTATTTATGTTACTTTATATATAGAACAAATTGAGAACATTTATTAGTTCTATGCGGTCATAGAAGTATTTAAACTTCTCTTTTGAGAATTATTTTTTAAAAAAATTCTGTTTGTTTGATATACTATTTTAGATTTCTTGTTTACAAATTTAATTTTATAAGACCGTTAAATCAAATATAAGCGCCTTATTAACAAAATTTTAATGGATATTTAAAGAAATATTATATTTTAAGAAAATTACTCTAATACTACATATATTTCAGAATATTTTAATATTCATTAACAGTTAAGTATGCTATTTTGTCAGTAAAAACTGCTATTTTTGCATATATCAATATATAATCATAATAATATGGAAGAATACGCAGCAATAAAACAAAGATATGGTATCATTGGAAATAATTCCGAATTAAATAGAGCTATTGACGTGGCTATGCAAGTAGCCTCCACTGATTTATCTGTGCTTATTACTGGAGAAAGTGGAGTTGGTAAAGAAATGTTTCCCAGAATTATTCATGGTAGTAGCGTGCGTAAACATGCTAAATATATTGCCGTTAATTGTGGAGCTATACCCGAAGGAACTATAGATTCAGAATTATTTGGGCACGAGAAGGGAGCCTTTACAGGAGCTCTTAGCGATAGAAAGGGGTATTTTGAAGTTACAGACGGAGGAACTATATTTTTAGATGAAATAGGAGAACTTCCACTTGCAACTCAATCTCGCTTACTAAGGGTACTTGAGAGTGGAGAATTCATAAGAGTGGGATCATCCAAAGTTCAAAAAACAGATGTGAGAGTTATAGCAGCTACAAATCTAGATATTCCTGAAGCTGTAAAAAAAGGAAAGTTTAGAGAGGATTTGTATTATAGACTAAATACTATTCCTATTCATATTCCTCCCTTAAGAGAAAGATCAGAGGATATTCCTTTGCTTTTTAGAAAATTTGCATCTGATTTTGCAGAAAAATATACTATTCCTGTTGTCAGATTAACGGAATCAGCTACTGAATTACTTAAATCTTATAGATGGCCTGGAAATGTTAGACAGCTTAAGAATATTACGGAACAGATATCTATAATAGAAAAATCTCGCAAAATAGACAAAGATAATCTACAAAAGTATCTTCCCGCAATTAATAGTATGTTGCCTATGTCTGTAACAGCTAGCTCTAATTCATCTGAAGCAAGTTTTTCATCTGAAAGAGAAATATTATATAAGGTTCTTTTCGATATGAAAAAGGACATGAATGAACTCAAAAAGCTAGTTTATGATTTAATGGAAAATGATAAAAAGAATATGGATAAAAACATTAGTAGTTTGGCCAATATTCAAAAAGAAGAGACAGCTATTGTATTGAGAGATATGTACAATAGAAATAAGTCTGAATCATCCAATAAACATGAAAAGAATTCCGTTAAATATGATTCTGATAATGAACATATACAAGATGCCGAACCAGAGGAGTCTTTTTCCATAGAAGAAAAGGAGAGAGAACTAATAATGAAAGCTCTCGAGAAAAATAATGGGAAAAGAAAATTGGCGGCACAAGATTTAGGAATTTCTGAAAGAACTCTATATAGAAAGATTAAAGATTTAATAAAAAAATAAGATTAACTATAATATGTGCATGTTTTTTTGTAAATTCAAAATATACATAATACATTTGTCATCAATTTAATAGCAATCAAAATGAAATTTCCAAATAAAATAATTTGTCTAATACTTATAGGTCTTTGTGTAACATCTTGCAAAATAAATTTTTCTTTATTTACAGCTGAATACTCAACTTCCGGAGCTAGCATATCTCCAGACACTAAAACTTTTTCTGTAGATTATTTCCCGAACAAAGCCTTACTGGTTGTGCCCTATCTAAGCACAAAATTTACTGATGAATTAAAGTCCTATATCAGACAAAAAACCGGATTAAATGAGATGACAAATAATGACGGACAAGTTAGATTTGAAGGACAGATAACGGGTTATAACAACAAACCCATGGATATTAAACAGGATGAAGTTGCTGCCTCTAATAGATTAACTATAACTATTCGTGTTAAATATACCAATACTTTAGATGACAAGTTTGATTTTGACCAATCATTTTCTAATTATGCAGATTATTCCACTGATGCAGATTTTAATTCAATTGAAGAGGCTCTTATTAAAGAGATTATAGATAAAACCATTGAAGATATTTATACTAAGGCATTTGTAAATTGGTAATGCAATTATAATTGTTGTTCTCTTTTAGATATTTAAAAACTCATATTTTCAACTATATAAAATGGATACAAATAGGCTTATTGAACTTTCGCTGAATATAGATAGCATCACAAATGAAGAAATTAATGAAATTAAAGCTATATCAAAAAAATATCCTTATTTTTCTATTTCTGCATTAATTTTGATAAAACTTCAAATAAAAAATGAAAGTTTAAGCGAGTCCTATGCTCTAAAGAAATATGGTTGTCTCATGATGAATAGTGAAATTTTCAGAATGAATATTAGGGAAAATTTAGCCTCAGTTATTTATAATGAGAATAATAATTATATCGATGTAGATGAAGAAAAACATATAAAAGTTACAGCTTCAGACGAGAAGAAAAGTAAAAGAGAAGTTCTGGACAAAAAAGGAAACAAAGAAGACAAAGAAGACAAAAAAACTATAGATGTTGATAAAGAGCAAAAACTTACACAACCTAGCATTACAAAAGTAACTGAAAGACAGGCAAAGGTTGTAGATTTAGATGAGAAGCAAAACAAGACAGATGTTATTGCTTTAAATAAGAAAGAAAGTGAAAGGAAAGTTATAGATCTAGAGGAAGAACAAAATACGACAGATGTTATAGATAAGCCAGAAAAAGAGGATGAAGATTTAATTAGCAAATTTATTAAATCTGGGTATAAACCTATAAGGCCGTCAAAAGATATTCCAAATTGCAATGTAGATCTATCAAATCAAAGAGATGCAGAAGAGGATAAAAAAGAGGAAGAGCAATTTTTAACGGAGACTTTAGCTAAAATTTATATAAAACAGGAACTTTTTGAGAAAGCAATAGCAACTTATATCAAATTAAGCTTGAAATTTCCAGAAAAAAGTATTTACTTTGCAGACAGAATTGAACGAATTAAGGAAAAAATATCAAAAACATTAAATAAACACTAGATATGTATACAGCAATTTCAGTTTTAATATTTATCGTATGTATATTAATAGTACTTCTAGTACTTGTACAAAAATCAAAAGGTGGAGGTTTATCTTCTAATTTTGCATCGTCAAATCAAATAATGGGAGTCAGAAAAACAACAGACTTCGTAGAGAAAGCAACATGGACTCTTGCTGGAATAATGATATTCCTTTGTGTGATATCTACATATTTCACTCCTGTTAGCAATATTAAAGCTACATCTAGTATTGAAGAGCAAGTTAAAAACACTCCTCTTAATAACTCAGATACTCCTATGTTCCCAAGTAATGCTACAAGCAATACGAACAATGAGAAGCAAGCAGCTACTCCAAAAGAGGAGAAAAAATAATTTATTTCAAATAAGCTAAAATTTATTATAAAGTTTAGAATAGCTAAAATTGAGAATAATTTTGAAGAAATTTAAAATGTCAGTATGTCAGTCATACTGACATTTTTTTATTTGGCACAGAAAATGCATTAACTGAGGGAGGATTTTTATCCAAAATAACATAAATTATCATTTCATCGAGCTAATCGATGATACTTTAAAAATATCAAATTATGACACTTAAAACAGTTTTAAACAAAATTATTGTTGAGCCTGTTGAGGCTGAAAAGAAGACAGCTAGTGGAATTATTATTCCAGATTCAGCTCAAGAGAAACCACAAAAGGGAGTCGTTATTGCAGTTGGCAAAGGCAAAGAAGATGAAGCTATGGAAATTTCTGTAGGCGATACTATCTTATTTGGTAAATATTCAGGAACAGAAATTCATATTGATGAAAAGAAGTATTTAGTAATGAATCAAAGTGACGTAATGGTTATCTTAGGATAATAATAAAATTTAAAGAAAATGGCTAAAGAAATAAAATTTAATGTAGAAGCTCGAAATTTCCTAAAAGAAGGTGTTGATGAGCTTGCAAATGCAGTAAAAGTAACATTAGGCCCAAAAGGTCGTAACGTAGTTATTGAAAAGAAATTCGGTGCACCACATATAACCAAAGATGGTGTAACTGTTGCAAAAGAAATTGAACTTTCTGATCCTTATAAAAACATAGGAGCACAACTTGTTAAAGAAGTTGCATCCAAAACTGGTGACGATGCTGGAGATGGAACAACTACAGCTACTATACTAGCACAATCTATTATCAATGTAGGTTTAAAGAATGTAGCTGCCGGAGCAAATCCAATGGAACTTAAGAGAGGTATAGACAAGGCTGTTAAGGTTGTTGTTGAAAGTCTTGAAAAACAAAAAGAAGAAGTTGGAGATAATTTCGATAAGATACGTCAAGTTGGTAAAATTTCTGCTAATGGAGATGAAACAATAGGTAATCTTATAGCAGAGGCTATGGAGAAAGTTAAAAAGGAAGGTGTTATTACTGTTGAAGAAGCTAAAGGAACTAAGACAGAGGTTAAAATTGTAGAAGGTATGCAATTTGACAGAGGATACATTTCTCCATATTTTGTTACTGATACAGATAAAATGCAAACTCAATTCGATAGTCCTTACATACTAATTTATGACAAAAAGATTTCTTCTATGAAGGAATTACTTCCTATACTTGAACCAGTTGCTCAATCAGGAAAACCTATGCTAATTATTGCAGAGGATATAGATGGTGAAGCTCTTACAACTCTTGTTGTAAATAGATTAAGAGGATCATTGAAGATTGCTGCTGTCAAAGCTCCTGGATTTGGAGATAGACGTAAGGAAATGCTTGAAGATATTGCCATTCTTACTGGAGGTGTAGTTTTCTCTGAAGAGAAAGGACTTAAACTTGAAGCTGCTACAATAGATCTTTTAGGTACTGCTGAAAAAGTTACTATTACTAAAGAAAATACAACTATAGTAAATGGTGGTGGTGATTCTAAACTTATAGCTGAAAGAGTTAGCCTAATTAAGAATCAAATTGAAGAATCAACTTCTGATTACGATAAAGAAAAATTGAGAGAGAGACTTGCTAAATTAGCAGGAGGTGTAGCTGTACTTTATGTAGGAGCTGCTTCTGAAATTGAAATGAAAGAGAAAAAAGATAGAGTTGATGATGCACTAAGTGCAACTAGAGCTGCTGTTGAAGAAGGAACTGTACCTGGAGGTGGTGTTGCTTATATCCGTGCTCAAGCAGAACTTGAAAATCTTAAGGGAGAAACAGAAGACGAAACTACAGGTATCCAAATAATCAAACGCGCTATAGAAGAACCTTTACGTCAAATAGCATTTAATGCTGGTATAGAAGGAGCTGTTGTGGTAAACAACGTTCGTCAAGGTAAGGGGGATTATGGCTATAATGCTAGACTTAATGTTTATCAAAATGTTAAATCTGCAGGAGTTATAGATCCTAAGAAAGTAACACGTATTGCTCTAGAAAATGCCGCTTCAATTGCAGGTATGTTCTTAACAACTGAATGTGTGTTAGTTGAAGAAAAGAAAGAAGAACCAGCTCTTCCACCTCAACAAATGGGAGGCGGAATGCCAGGTATGATGTAATTAAAATATTTTAATTTTGCTATTAAGAAAAAAAGCTGCCTTGTGCAGCTTTTTTTTTGTCTTATATTTCTATAATATATTATAAAGTACTATTTTTACAAAGAATTTTAATAACAAAAATATGAATTATAGTATTGTCGATTTCTTTAAATTACTTGGATCATTGGGTATATTCCTTTATGGAATGAAACTAATGAGTGAAGCTCTACAGAAAGTTGCTGGAGATGATATGCGCAGAGTATTAAGTGCTATGACCTCAAACAAATTTAGAGGAGTACTTACTGGTATCCTAATTACTACAATGATTCAAAGTAGTTCTGCAACGACAGTAATGGTTGTTAGTTTTGTAAATGCGGGATTATTAGACTTGGTAAGTTCAATTGGAGTAATTATGGGAGCCAATGTGGGAACTACAGTTACGGCTTGGTTAATATCAATTTTGGGTTTTAAAGTAAGCATGACACAACTCGCATTACCAATAATTGGATTATCACTACCACTTTTGTTTTCAAAACATAGAAGTAGAAAAAGTTGGGGCGAATTATTAATTGGTTTTTCTTTATTGTTTATTGGTTTAGATTATCTTAAAAATTCTATGCCAGATATCAAAACTCATCCTGAAATTCTAACTTTCTTACAAAATTATTCAGGTTTAGGCTACAAATCTTATTTTATATTCCTTTTCGTAGGAACTATTCTCACAATATTAATACAATCTTCTTCAGCAACTATGGCCCTTACTCTTGTGATGTGTGCCAATGGATGGATACAATTCGATATGGCTGCCGCTATGGTTCTTGGAGAAAATATTGGAACAACTATTACAGCGAATTTAGCAGCTATGGTTGCAAATACTGCTGCTAAACGAACGGCACTGGCCCATTTTGTTTTTAATATATTTGGGGTGGTGTGGGTACTTGCTATATTTCCCTTGTTTCTGAATGTAATAAAAGAAATTAGTGTGTATCTTGGCATAGGAAATCCATTTGTAAATGCTGGGTCAATTCCTATTTCTTTATCCTTACTACATACAATATTTAATGTTACTAATGTGCTACTTTTAGTAGGATTTACTAAATTTATTGCTAAAATAGTTACAAGATTAATTCCAAGTAAGCCTACTGACGAAGAGTCATTCTCTTTAAAACATATAAAAATTGGATTATTATCTACTCCCGATGCTTCACTTTTTCAAGCCAAACAGGAAATAATTTTATATGGCAAAACATCTAGAAAAATGTTTAATAAAGTAGTAAGTTATTGGGATTTACCAAGTAGAGATTATTTAGAAAAATTCGATAAGATTAATACGATGGAGGATGAAAGTGATGATGTAGAAATTAAAATAGCAGATTATCTAACTAAGGTTACTGAGACTAAACTATCAACATCAAATTCTCAAAGAATTAGAGCTATGCTCAAGATAGTTAGTGAGATAGAAAGTGTAGCTGATTCAAATCTGAGTATTGCAAAAGCTATAATACGTAGAAATGAACAAAAAATAACTATTCCTGACGAACTCGTTGTAAAGTTGAGACATATTTTTAAACTTGTAGACGAAGCTTTAGAAGTGATGTGCATTAACTTAGCTTTAGATTATTCCGAAGTTCATGCAACCCGAGCTTATGACAAAGAAAAGGCTATAAATGATTATAGGAATATATTAAAACAGGAACATCTTATTGATATTCAAGCTCAAAAATACGATTATCCTACTGGTATATTATATAGCGATATTTTTGCTGAATGTGAAAAGATAGGAGATTATGTGATAAATGTCACTGAAGCAATGAAAGAAGTAAAAGGAGAATAATAAAAAAAATAGTATGGCTAAAGAAGACAATTTTAAAAAATTAGTTGCGCATTGTAAAGAATACGGATATGTATTCCCTTCATCAGAGATATATGATGGACTAGGTGCTGTATATGACTATGGACAATATGGATCTGAACTTAAAAATAATATAAAAAAATATTGGTG
>Ga0172378_10001888_pt1 | contig 19481 bp, 14 predicted proteins | sample GrowelOW332metaG_FD_119755 | JGI IMG/M metagenome (GOLD analysis project Ga0172378, IMG submission 119755) | Groundwater microbial communities from an aquifer near a municipal landfill in Southern Ontario, Canada - Pumphouse #3_1 metaG | ecosystem: Environmental > Aquatic > Deep subsurface >... | reverse complement strand
TGCAAAACAGACAATTTAAGGTGTTCAAGTTTATAGTTTCCCATCTTATGTTGAGCCACTTGTACAGATGCATCAGGGACCTCATTACCGACCAAAACAACTCGAAGTTCTTGCAGACTATCACTTTTAAGTATACTACGGGAAAGTACTTGTGTCCCCGGAAAATCGAGTTCTCTGTCTACAAATAATTTCACTCTATTTTCGAAAAGAGTTCCTCGTATTATTCCAACAGTAAAATATGCTGCTGGAAGCATAGTCACCGTAGCAATAGTAAAGATATACATCTTTACTTTTCTAGCACGAGCCGGATCCAAAAATTCTTTTTTATGATATTGTAAAATCTTCGTTCCCAATAAGGTAGATAGAGCAATAAAGACTGAATTAATAAAGTATAAGTAGAAAGCACCAAAGAAAAAAGAAAGATTCCCTGTTGCCAAACCATATCCAGCAGTACATAATGGAGGCATCAATGCAGTGGCGATAGCAACACCTGGAATGACGTTACCCTTCTCTTTGGTAGACAAAGCTATCACACCGGCAAGACCACCAATCAGTGCTATGAACACATCATAGATAGTAGGTGACGTACGCGCTAATAATTCACTTTGTGCTTCACCTAATGGAATTAATAGAAAGAAAAGTGTAGAAGTAATTACACTGATGAAGGTCACAATTGCAAAACTCTTAGCTGAGCGTTTTAATAGTTCAAAATTATTTTGTCCGATTGAAAGTCCCATACCCATGATTGGTCCCATCAATGGAGAGATAAGCATGGCGCCAATCACGACAGCAGTGGAGTTTACATTGAGCCCTAAAGATGCAATAAAAATGGCACAAACAAGTACCCACAATTTCACTCCTCTGAGTTCTACCCCGTTTTCGATAGACTCAACAGTAGCCCGTTCACTTTCTCTTTCACGTCTTACATCAAAGTAATACTTGAAGAAAAGATTAAATCGGAAGAATCCATTACGATGAATTTCTTTTTTTTCTTTATGGTCCGTTTTTGGGGAATCTTGTCCAGTTACTCCTTTTTGCTCTGCTAAAGAATCAGATTGTCTGGCTTCCATCTGATCAGATTTTTCTATCTTGTCACGCTGATTATTCTGCTTATTTTCCATCTTATTCAATCTTTGAGAGTGAGACTTAGAGACGTTTCATCTGTAATTTTCTAAGAATCTTTCCTATAGGTAAATCGACTTTCAAGAGATACCAAATAAAAGGGACCAATAGAAGAGACTTAACAAATACACTTAATAATAAATTATTTATGGCTATAAATTGATAACAAGTAAAGATAACAACAGTCATCGAGATATAAATAGCTATAGAACGCAATGGATAATTGATTGGATAATAGTGCTGTCCTACGAAATAGCTTAACAAAGTAATCACGGTATAGCCTGCTACAGACGACCAAGCAGAACCCATATATCCATAAGTGGGTACCAACAAGAAATTGCCTGCGATAATCACGATACAACCAGCTAAAGAAAAGTAAGCACCCCAACTAGTCTTGTCAATGAGTTTGTACCAAAAAGAAAGGTTGAAATAAACACCAACTAACATCTCAGCAACCATCACTATAGGGATCACACGAAGTCCTTTCCAGTAGTCAGGGCTAATTAGATAACGGAGCAAATCGATGTAGCAGACAACGCAAAGAAATGCTAGTAATGAGAAAATTAAGAAGTATTTCATTGCATCTGAATAAGTCTTCTTTGCTGCTTCATCTCCCGTCTTTTTCTGTCCAAAAACAAAAGGTTCATAGGCATAACGAAAAGCTTGAAGAAGCATCGCCATAATCATGGCCACTTTTACACAAGCTCCATAGATACCTAGTTGAACCATCGCTTCTGCCCGATCAGGATAAATATAAGGAAACAACATTTTATCAATCGTACGGTTCAAAATTCCAACGATACCAAGTATCAATATAGGGAACGAATAGCGTAACATACGATTAAAAAGTTGGCGACTAAAAGACCAATGCGTATGGATAAGATGAGGAATGAATACAAGCAGCTGTAAACTCGTAGCTATCAGGTTGGCAATAAAAATATAACCGACCTTATAATTAGGGTCATAAAACCAGTTGATAGTAGCTGGAGCATGTTCCATCAGCCAAGGACAACCGAGTAGGAAAAATAAATTAAAAGTGATGCTACAAACAATAAAGAATATTTTGAACGCTGCAAAACGAATAGGCCGTTTTTCAAAACGAAGATTCGAAAAAGGAAGGGCCATAAAAGCATCCATCGCAACCACAAATGACATGATAACTATAAACTCAGGATGCGCAGAGTATCCTAATGTATCAGCAATCGGATTGAGAAAGATCAAAACCAATAAAAAGAAAGAGATAGAGGTAGAGGCTAATGAAACGAGCGAAGTTCCATAGACTTGTTTACTATCATTATCTTTGTTATTAGCAAAATAGAAGTAACCAGTTTCCATCCCATAAGTAAGAATAACAAGCAGCAATGCCACGTAAGAATAAACATTCGTTACGATACCATAGCCGCCGCCTGATGCTACCAACTGAGTGGTATAGAGGGGAACAAGTAAGTAATTAAGGAAACGTCCAACAATACTACTCACGCCATAGATAGCTGTATCTTTGGCTAATGATGTTAATTTACTCATAGCTATTTATTCTTAAGCTTTTCTTAGTCAAATAGATTTCGATTCTCTGGATAGAACGTACGACCGAGATGCATATAGGCAAGTTCAGTAGCCTGCCTACCTCGTGGGGTACGTTTTAGAAATCCTTCTTTAATCAAAAAAGGCTCATAGACTTCCTCTATCGTTCCAGTATCTTCTCCGAGTGCTGTAGCAATCGTAGACAAACCAACAGGACCTCCTTGAAATTTATCAATGATAGTGCTCAATATTTTGTTATCAACTTCATCAAGACCATGACTATCTATATTCAATGCTTCTAGGGAGAAATTAGCTATTTTAGAATCGATGACTCCACTGCCTTTTACTTGAGCAAAGTCACGTACACGACGCAACAAAGCATTGGCAATACGAGGGGTTCCTCTACTACGAGAAGAGATTTCCGCTGCTGCATCATCATGACAGTGAATCTGAAGTATTTTAGCCGACCGCTTAATAATCTGAGTTAAGACCGATTCGTCATAATATTCAAGATGCAAATTGATTCCAAAACGTGCACGCAATGGCGCCGTTAACAATCCACTACGAGTAGTAGCTCCTACTAGCGTGAATGGACTTAAATCAATCTGTATACTTCGGGCTGAAGGTCCCTTATCAATCATGATATCGATACGATAATCCTCCATAGCAGAATATAAATATTCTTCTACGATTGGTGAAAGGCGATGAATCTCATCAATAAATAAAACATCATTAGGCTCTAGACTAGTGAGTACACCAGCCAAATCACCTGGCTTATCCAAGACTGGGCCAGAAGTTATTTTGAATCCCACACCTAATTCATTTGCTATAATATTGGAAAGAGTTGTTTTACCCAATCCAGGAGGTCCGTGAAGCAACGTATGATCTAGTGCTTCTCCACGTTGTTTTGCAGCTTGCACAAACACGCGCAAGTTGTCGACTACATTATCTTGCCCACTAAAATCCTCGAAAGAAAGAGGGCGAAGTGCATTTTCAAAATCACGTTCACTGTGGTTATATTGTTGCTCTCTAATATCAAAATCTTCTGTCATAGCGGCTATTGTTCATTAACGACCTAAAGGACAAAGATAAACAAAACGGATGAGAAAATCATCTTTGTATAGTGCTATCATTAAAATATTCGTTATTTTTGCCTATTGGAGAAAGCATGCTTTCTTTATTTCTATTTTTACTCATTTTTGAAATAAAAAGACCACTATGGTACTTAATTATATCTGGATTGCTTTCTTCTTTATCGCATTTATAATTGCACTAATTAAGTTGATTTTTTTAGGAGATACAACTGTCTTTTCTCAAATAATTGATTCTACTTTTAGTTCCTCTCAAACTGCGTTTGAAATATCAATTGGATTAACAGGAGTATTGGCTTTGTGGATGGGTATCATGAAGGTGGGAGAAGATAGCGGATTGATAGCAAAACTATCTAAATGGCTGAGCCCATTATTTTGTAAACTTTTCCCAGAGATTCCCAAAGGACATCCTGTAACGGGTTCCATTTTTATGAATATAGCTGCCAATATGCTTGGACTAGATAATGCAGCTACCCCTATGGGACTTAAGGCCATGGAAGAGTTACAGGAATTAAACCCAAAGAAAGATACAGCAAGCAATTCCATGATTATGTTTCTGGTATTGAATACCTCAGGTCTAGTCATTATCCCGATAAGCATCATGGTATATAGAGCACAATTGGGTTCTGCACATCCATCTGATATTTTTATTCCTATACTTATCAGCACATTGGTTGCTACTATTGCTGGAGTAACTGCAGTAAGCATCAAGCAACAGATCAATCTATTTAATCGAACCATTCTTCAGCTCATGTTTGGTATAGCAGTCTTTTTTAGTGCCATCGGATGGGCTATTGTAACCTTTCCCAAAGAGCAAGTTAATGATGGAGCTACCTTGTTTGCTAACCTACTTCTCTTCAGCGTGATTGTCTTTTTTCTTTTTTCAGGCAGCCGTAAAAAAATAAATGTCTACGACTCTTTTGTAGAAGGAGCTAAAGGAGGTTTCACAACTGCTGTACGAATCATTCCTTACTTAGTTGCCTTCTTGGTTGCCATTGGGGTGTTTAGAAGTTCAGGTGCTATGGACATGTTGATTGGAGGCATTGGTTCCGTAGTAGATGCTTGTGGCATAGATACTCGGTTTGTAGCCGCTTTGCCGACAGGTATTATGCGTCCATTAAGCGGCAGTGGCTCAAGCGGATTAATGGTCGATGCGATGAAACACTACGGAGCCGATAGTTTCGTAGGCCGCTGTAGTTGTGTACTCAGGGGTTCTGCAGATACCACTTTTTATATACTAGCCGTTTACTTTGGTAGCGTGGGGATCAAAAACACACGTTATGCCGTGACTTGTGGTTTGATAGCTGACTTAGCTGGAATTATAGCTGCAATCGTAGTCAGTTATATCTTTTTTGGATAAATAAACAAGAACAAATAGCTAGTTTCAAAAGAAACTACATACAAAAAATAAATTATATTTTTATGATTACTTATCAATGTGAAGAGGTAGAAATGCCTCAGATTGACCAAGAAAAGGTAAATCAATGGATAGAAAAAGTAACAGCTACTTTCGGGATGAAAGTAGGAGAAATCAGTTACATATTCTGCTCAGACAAACGTATTTTAGAGGTAAATAATCAGTATTTACATCATGACTATTTTACAGACATCATCACGTTTGATTACTGTACCAAAACCCGTATCTCAGGTGATTTATTTATCAGTCTGGATACTGTAAAGACCAATTCTGAACAGTTCGCTCCAAACTATAATTTAGAATTACATCGGACAATTATCCATGGGATTCTACATCTTTGTGGAGTCAATGATAAAGGGCCTGGTGAACGAGAAATTATGGAGGGTCACGAAGACGCTGCCTTGAAGATGTTTAACTTTTAGACACCTTATACATAATAAGCAATAACATACTTGATAATCTGCTTAGTAAGCACTAAATTTGCTCCCTATGAATTTTGAATATGATGTATTAGTTATCGGAGCTGGCCACGCCGGTTGTGAAGCAGCTGCAGCAGCTGCTCGCCTTGGCTCCAAGACATGTCTTATCACTATGGATATGAACAAGATTGCGCAGATGAGTTGCAATCCTGCTATCGGTGGTATAGCCAAAGGTCAAATCGTCAGAGAGATCGATGCTCTAGGCGGATATATGGGCATCGTTACCGATGCTACAGCAATACAATTTCGCATGCTTAATCGTTCTAAAGGACCTGCTATGTGGAGTCCAAGAGCTCAGTGCGATAGAAATAAATACAGTACCAAATGGAGAGAAATTCTCGAGAATATGGAGAATCTTCATATTTGGCAAGATTCGGCAACTGAGCTCTTAACAGAGAATGGTCAGGTCACAGGTATTCGAACTCAACTCGAGATTGAGTTTAAAGCTAAGACTGTAATCATAACTGCTGGAACTTTCCTCAACGGATTGATGCATATTGGTAGAGTACAGATTCCGGGTGGTAGAACTGCGGAACCTGCTTCTTATCATCTGACCGAATCTATCACCAAATTAGGAATAGAGATGGGACGTATGAAAACAGGAACACCTGTACGTATTGATGCTAGAAGTGTTCATTTCGATAAAATGGAATCACAAGATGGCGAGGATGACTTCCATCAGTTTTCATATATGGGAAATAGTCACAGAAAACTCAAACAGCTCCAGTGTTGGACCTGTTTGACCAATCTTGAGGTGCATAAAATACTTCATGATGATCTTGCTGAGTCTCCCTTATATAATGGTCAGATACATAGTATTGGGCCACGATATTGCCCGAGTATAGAAACGAAGATAATCACTTTTCCTGACAAATCAGAACATCAATTGTTTTTGGAACCAGAAGGTGAAACGACTACAGAATTATATCTCAATGGATTTTCTTCTTCTCTACCCTTCCACACTCAATTAGATGCTTTGATGAAAATACCAGCATTTAAAGATATAGTTGTGTATCGCCCTGGCTATGCTATAGAGTATGATTATTTCAACCCAACTCAATTAAACCACGCTTTAGAGTCAAAGATTATCAAAGGATTATTCTTTGCTGGACAAGTCAATGGAACTACAGGTTACGAAGAAGCAGCTGGACAAGGACTGATTGCAGGAATCAATGCACACCGTTCATGTACTGGAGAACAAGCTTTTACTCTAGGTCGAGACGAAGCTTACATTGGTGTCTTGATTGATGACTTAGTAACCAAAGGGGTAGATGAGCCTTATCGCATGTTTACTTCTAGAGCAGAATATCGTATTCTTCTTAGGCAAGATGATGCAGATATGCGTCTGACTCCTAAAGGATATGAGATTGGTTTAGTCGATGAAAAACGATACGAACAGCTCAATAAGAAAAAGAAAAGGATTGCCGATTTGTTGGACTTTGTAAAAGCATTCTCTATCAAGCCAGCTAAGATAAACCCTTATTTAGCTAAACTAGACACAGCCCAACTAACTCAAGGCTGTAAATTAGTAGCTCTTATTTCTCGTCCACAAATTACTATTATGAACCTATTAGATGGCATACCTGCATTGAAGCAAGTAATATCTGAGATGGAGGATGAAGGAAAGGAAGAGGTAATAGAAGCGGTCGAAGTACTGATCAAATACGAAGGATATATAGTACGAGAACGAGTTGTTGCTGACAAGCTACAGCGTCTAGAATCTATCCATATAAAAGGCCGATTTGATTATATGTCTATCCAATCCTTATCCACAGAAGCTAGACAGAAATTAATTGCTATCGACCCAGAAACAATAGCTCAGGCTAGTAGAATACCAGGCGTATCCCCAAATGACATCAATGTATTGTTGGTATTATCTGGACGCTAGACATTTTGTTCCGCAAGGGATAAAAACAAAAAAATAAACAATTTATCGAGCGTTCCACGTGGAACAATCACCTCATCAATTATACATAAACGACTGACTATGAACGAAGATATATTATTAAAGAACCTAAGAAACATACCTGACTTCCCTATTCCTGGTATTCAATTTAAAGACGTAACAACTCTATTCAAGAGCCCAGAATGTCTAAGGATCTTATCCGATTCTCTATATGAGATGTATAAAGGGAAAGGAATTACTAAAGTAATAGGAATCGAATCAAGAGGATTTATCATGGGCCCTATCCTTGCAGTAAGACTTGGCGTTGGCTTCGTCCCAATTAGAAAACCAGGGAAATTACCTGCTGAAGTAATCGAAGAATCTTATAATAAAGAATACGGTACAGATAGTATTCAAGTACATAAAGATGCGATTGAAGAAGGAGAAGTCATCTTATTACACGATGATTTACTAGCAACCGGAGGAACAATGGAAGCGGCATGCAAGTTAATGAGAAAATTGAAACCGAGCAAAATACTCGTAAATTTCATCATCGAGCTAGACAAGCTAGAAGGACGCAAAACATTTGATAAAGATGTAGAAGTTCAAAGCATCTTACATATCAAAGATTAATAAAGATAATAGACAAATACGCTTATCTACATCATAGCAGATGAAAAATATAGAACACATCAATGTAGACAAAAAAAGACTTCAGCTTATCCAACACGAAGGGAACAAAGTAAGATTAGAAAGACTGAAAAATATCGTTCTATCCTTACCGAGTAGTCCAGGTGTATATCAATACATAGATTATACTGGTAGAATCATATATGTTGGAAAAGCTAAAGATCTTAAGCGAAGAGTTTATTCCTATTTCAATAAAGAACACGAGCCAGGCAAAACAAGAGTGCTGGTAAGCAAAATAGCTGACATCTTCTACATAGTAGTGAATACTGAACAGGATGCCCTACTCTTAGAAAATAGTCTCATCAAACAGTATCGTCCTAGATACAATGTATTGCTGAAGGATGATAAAACATATCCATATATATGGATTCCAAATGAACCTTTTGCAAGAATAAAAACGAGCCGAATCAAAGATAAATATGGCCACTACTTTGGACCATATAGCCAACTAAAAGTAATGTATGTATTGCTCAATTTGATTAGAGAAATATATCCCTTACGAACTTGTAATCTAAATTTGGTACCGAACAAGATCAAGGAAATGAAATACAAAGTTTGCCTTGATTATCATATTAAGAAATGTGCAGGTCCATGCATAGGGAAACAATCGCTCAAATCATACAATCAAAATTTAGAAGAAATCCTTTCGATACTTAGTGGAAAAACTAGACAACTTACGGATAAACTCAGAGAAGAAATGCTTGGTCTTGCTAACGAACTTAGATTCGAAGAAGCAGAAGAGATAAAGAAGAAAATTTTACTTCTTGAAAAGTATCGGATGAAGTCTGAAGTGGTCAGCTATACCTACGACAATATTGATGTATTCAGTATTGATGAAGACGGCGATGAAGCAGCATTTATTAATTATCTTCATATTGTAAATGGAGCCATTTCTCGTGCATTTACCTTTGAATATAAAAAGAAAATGGATGAGAGTAAAGAGGACTTACTAGCACTAGGTATTATAGAGATGAGAGAGAGATTCAAAAGCGAAGCAAAAGAAATAATCATTCCATTTAATCTAGACATAGAACTCGAGAATATAGACATCACGATCCCTCAGAGAGGAGATAAGAAACAGTTATTAGACTTATCCATACTCAATGTCAAACAATACAGAGTGGATCGAATGAAACAAAAAGAGAAGCTAAATCCAGAACAAAGAGGAATCAAATTAATGACCGAGTTACAAGCAACTCTAAAATTACAAACTCGTCCAACGACAATCGAATGTTTTGATAATTCAAATATCTCAGGCGATAGTGCGGTCGCAGCTTGCGTCGTTTTCAAAATGGGTAAACCATCTAAAAAAGACTATAGAAAATACACCATCAAAACAGTTGATGGTCCAGATGATTATGCGTCGATGAGAGAGGTGGTATTCAGAAGATATAGCCGTCTAATAGAAGAAGAGAAACCATTACCTGACTTAATTATTGCAGATGGAGGTAAGGGGCAAATGGAAGCTATTAGAGGTGTAGTAGTAGATCAACTTCATTTATCTATACCTATTGCGGGATTGGCTAAAGATGGAAGACATCGAACTTCTGAATTTCTATATGGCTCACCTGCAAAGCGGGTTGGAATAAAGCCTCAAACTCCTCTATTCAATCTTATGGAACAAATGCAAGACGAAGTACATCGTTTTGCCATAACATTTCATAGAGACGTTAGAAGTAAGAATCAAACTCATTCCGAGCTAGATGACATAAAAGGCATAGGCCCTAAAACAAAAGAAATCTTACTCAAAACATTTAAGACAGTGAAACGAATAAAAGAAGCTTCGATAGAAACACTGATTGAAAGTATTGGAGAAAGCAAAGCGACAATCGTCTATAAACACCTTACAAAAGGAACAGTTTAACATTCAAATAATATACCTTTTTTCTCCTTTAGGTTCATATATTTCAGTATATTTGCTTACTATGAGAGTAGTTATTCAACGTGTTTTACACGCACAGGTTACAGTAAAAGAAAAAGTGATTGGTAAAATCAATCATGGCCTACTAATATTAGTAGGTATTACTCACGACGATACAATCGAAGATGTCAAATGGATGAGCAAGAAAATTGTAGGGTTAAGAATTTTTGATGATGAAAATGGAGTGATGAACAAATCAGTTAAAGAAGAAAAAGGAGAAATATTAGCAATCAGTCAATTTACGCTCTTTGCTTCCACAAAAAAAGGAAATCGTCCATCATATATCGAAGCAGCTAAACATGAACTGTCTAAACCTCTTTATCGCCAATTTTGCGAAACGTTAGGAGAATTAATGAATAGTTCGATACAACAAGGTGAATTTGGAGCAGATATGCAAGTAGAACTACTCAACGATGGCCCAGTAACCATTTGTATAGATTCAAAACATAAAGAATAAAAATTCGATGAAAGAAATTAAGCAAAATATTACTATAGCTGAAGCTCAGGACTTGGTAGACCAATGGATTAAAACTCACGGAGTTAGGTATTTCAACGAACTAACCAATATGGCCATATTGACTGAAGAAGTAGGTGAATTAGCTAGAGTGATGAGCCGTACATATGGAGAACAGTCCTTCAAAGAAGGAGAAAAATCTAACCTAGCAGATGAGATGACTGATGTACTATGGATACTGATGTGCTTAGCCAATCAGACAGGGGTGAACTTAACAGCAGCTCTCCAAGAAAATATAGAAAAGAAAACAAAAAGAGATAGTGAAAGACATCACAATAACCCAAAATTAAAATAACTAAACAATAACAGAATGACAGAATTAAGTAAATTCGAACAGGTATTGAAAAAATACAATACTGAGATTAGCGACCAAAAAGTTGCCGATGCAGTAGAAAAGATCAGAATAGGGAAAGTAGCAGAGAACAACACAAAAGACGTCCATAAGCTTCTTTTTAACTGTATCGATCTAACAACATTAGCTACAGAAGACAATGACCGTAAAGTGATGGACTTCACCAAGAAAGTTAATGATTTTGAAGATAAATTCCCAGACTTAAAAAATGTAGCTGCAATTTGTGTCTATCCTAATTTCGCACAAGTTGTGCGTGATACTTTAGAGGTAGAAGGCGTAAATATCGCTTGCGTATCTGGAGGGTTCCCTACTTCACAGACTTTCATTGAAGTAAAAATTGCTGAAACAGGAATGGCTATTGCTCAAGGTGCTGATGAGATTGACATCGTACTATCTGTAGGTAAATTTCTTGATGAAAATTATGAAGAGATGTGTGACGAGATTCAAGAACTTAAAGCAGTATGTGGCGAGAGACGTCTCAAAGTCATCCTAGAAACTGGTGCTTTAAAATCATGTAGCAACATCATGAAAGCATCTATCTTAAGTATCTACTCAGGAGCTGATTTTATTAAGACATCTACAGGTAAACAAAAACCTGCCGCTACTCCAGAAGCTGCTTATGCTATGTGTCAAATAATCAAACAATATTATAAAGAAACAGAAATCAAAATTGGATTCAAACCTGCAGGTGGAATCAACACAGTTGAAGATGCAGTTCTATACTATTCTATTGTAAAAGAAGTTCTAGGTGAAGAATGGTTAAATAATAAATTATTCCGTCTTGGAACTAGCAGACTAGCAAATTTACTTCTTTCTAGAATCATAGATAGAGAAATAAAATTCTTCTAGAGAAATATCCTTTTTTTTTAAATAAAAAGAGCGAATCATTAATTTGATTCACTCTTTTGCTTTTTAGACAAAATATCATTGCAGATAGGAAATACTCAAAAAGAAACTATTTTATCTATAATATATCTATATTATCATATAAATGCTTATAATAATTACTATTTTATAAATATAAAGACTATATTGTATCATAAAGATACTTTTAAATTGGGCCTAATAGAGAAATACTAAAGAAAAATCAGAGTCCTTTGATAGTAACACACAAATACGAACGTATTTAGCTACAAAAATGAGCTTAAGATTGACGCTGAACAACAATTTCAGCAAAAAGACAAAGCGCATTGATAAAAATGGGATTGCCATCGATACCTTTAATTTTTGAAATAGCTTCATCTATAATTTGAACCATCATTTTCTGAGCATAATCAATTCCCCCATCTTCAATGGCTGCTTTTGATAAAAGAGTCATCTCGTCAGAAGTAGCCGTACCTAATTTCACTTTTTTAGCTATGTCCCGTAATTTTTTATTTTGGGTTTTGTTAAGCACATGAATCACTGGAAGCGTCAACTTTCCTTCAAGCAAATCATTACCCGATGGTTTTCCTAATTTCTTAGAAGGAATCAAATCAAAGATATCATCTCGGATTTGAAAACAGAGACCGATACTTTCGACAATGTCAGCAATATAAGTAACGGATTCTTTTGTATTTTCACAAGTCAATAAAATACATTCAGCACAAGTTCTAAACAGTACAGCCGTTTTCTTTCTTATAATATTAAAATAAGCCTCTTCTGAAAAAAGGGAATTTGAGATATTTTCCAATTGAAGAATTTCACCAGAAGATAATTGTTGTCCTAGAGTAGAAGCTAAACCGATAATCCGAAGATCGTCAGTACGTAAGGCGGATAATAAACCTGTAGAAAGCATATAATCCCCTACTAATACAGCCGTTTTAGAACCGAACTTGGTATTGAGAGAGGAGATTCCTCGTCGTTTGGCACTTTCATCTACAATATCATCATGCACCAGTGTAGCAGTATGAATCAGTTCGAGTGCAAGTGCAACAGAATAAGCTTTTTCAGAAACTTCACCAAAAATTCTAGCCAATACAAACATCATTAGTGGACGAATTTGTTTACCCCTACTCGAAGACACATGACTCAATGCCATATTTAATAACTTATCGTCAGATGACATAGCTTTACTAAATAGCAAATTGAATTCTTTAAGTTCTACAGATACAAGGGAATTTAATTCTTCTAATTTATTCATATAATTAGGATATCACTGACTTAAACAGCTGTTTTATAGATTACAAAAGTAACAATTCTATCGTAATAGACCTTAGATTTTTGTACTTTTACCCCATAAATAAAATTAAAACTACAGGACCAAATGAGTAACGACATGCGAAAACTATTTCTTCTAGACGGATATGCACTTGTTTATAGAGCATACTATGCGATGATACGGTCCCCAAGAATCAATTCTAAAGGGCTTAATACCTCTGCTATGTTAGGCTTTGTAAATACGCTTGAAGACATCATTCAAAATGAACACCCAACTCATGTAGCTGTTGTATTTGACCCTTCAGGTCCCACATTTAGGCACATAGAATTCCCTGATTACAAAGCTAACCGAGAAGCAACTCCTGAAGATATAAAGCTAGCTGTACCAATCATTAAAGAAATTATTGAAGCGTATAATATCCCAGTTATTGTAGCTGATGGTTACGAAGCAGATGATGTCATAGGTACCATCGCAAAATATGTGGAAGAAAATTACAACGATGTCATAACTTATATGTACACTCCTGATAAAGACTATGCCCAATTAGTAACTGAAAGGTCTATTATGGTACGCCCAGGAAGTGGAGCAAAAGGAAAAGAAATTTTAGATATAGAAGGAGTAAAAAATAAGTTTGGCGTAGAAGGACCAAATAAAATAATCGATTTACTAGGCTTGCAAGGTGATACTGCTGACAATGTACCAGGATGTCCAGGAGTGGGCCCAAAAACGGCAATAAAGCTCATCTCTGAGTACGGAGATATAGAAGGTATAATCGCACACAAAGAGGAACTCAAAGGAGCTCTTAAGAAGAGAGTAGAAGAGAATGTAGAAAAGATAAGATTCTCTAGATATTTGGTTACAATCAAAACAGATGTCCCTATAGAGATGAATCTTGATTCTTACGAATTGACAGATCCTGATGAAGAGAAATTAGCGAATCTGTTCCAAGATTTAGAATTTGTCTCTCTGATGAGAAGAAAAAATATAAATAAATCGACAAATAAAGTATCCCCAATAGCTAACCCTCCTCAACAAGATTTATTTAGCATTCAACCTGCTATGGAACCAGTGATCAAATTGGAACAGGAAAAAGAGGCAGAATCAGCATCAAGTGTCTTGTGTAAATTAGAAGATAAGGAACATGATTATAAGATGCTCACCAAAACAGGAGACATCAAAAAACTAGTTACTCAACTGTCTAAACTAAAAGAATTTTGTATAGATACTGAAACGACAAGTATAAATGCCATGCTTGCCAATTTAGTTGGCATAAGCATCAGTCCTAAAATTGGAGAAGCATACTATATTCCTATTCCAGAAGACTATAAAGAAGCTTGCAAAATAGTAGCTCTTTTGAAGCCAGTAATAGAATCAGAAACGATCTGTAAGATTGGACAAAACATAAAGTATGACATCATTGTACTCGAAAAATATGAGGTCTCTTTTAAAGGAGAAATATGGGATACGATGGTAGCTCACTATCTCTTACAACCCGATTCTAGACATAATATGGATTTGCTAGCTGAACAATATTTCAATTACGAAACTATACATATTACAGAACTGATTGGCTCTAAAGGGAAAAGTCAAAAAAATATGCGTGACCTCGATCCAGACATGATTGTAGATTATGCATGTGAAGATGCAGATATCACCTATCAATTGTACCATAAACTCAAACCAGAATTAGAAGAACAAGGCAATATCAAATTGTTTAAAGAAATAGAGATGCCCTTGCTTTTAGTCCTTACAGATATGGAACAAACTGGCGTATTAATAGACCTGAAAGCATTGGCTAAAACAGGTGATGACTACAGACAGCGTTTGGAAGCAATAGAAAAAGAAGTACAAGAACTTAGTGAAACTGAATTCAACCTCAATTCCCCCAAGCAAGTAGGAGAAATCTTATTTGACAAGCTAAAACTATCTGACAAGCCCAAAAAGACCAAAACGGGACAGTACGTGACTGGAGAAGAAGTGTTGGAAAAATTGAGAACGAAACATCCTATAGTAGGAAAGATTCTTGATTATAGAGGATTAAAAAAACTCCTAAGCACTTATATTGAAGCTCTTCCAGAATTAATCAATCCGACGACTGGTCGAATACATACTAGTTTCAACCAAGCAGTTGCCTCTACGGGACGACTCAGTAGTAGCAATCCAAACTTACAGAACATCCCTATCCGCAATGCAGATGGTAGAGAAATAAGAAAAGTATTTATTCCGTTTGCAGGAGAACGCTTCTTCTCTGCAGATTACTCCCAAGTAGAACTACGAATCATGGCTCATCTAAGTCAAGATGAGAACCTAATTAAGGCCTTCAATGATGGAGAAGATATACACAGTGAAACAGCTGCTAAATTGTATCATTTAGAACTTAAAGACGTAGATAGCGAACAAAGACGAAGAGCAAAGACAGCCAATTTTGGAATCATTTATGGCATCTCACCTTTTGGACTTTCTGAACGATTACAGATACCAAGAAAAGAAGCTAAAGAACTGATTGACCGTTATTTTGAAACTTACCCTGGTGTAAAAAAATACATAGAGCGAAGTATTGAACAAGCTAAAGAGAAAGGCTATGTAGAAACGGTATTAGGAAGAAAAAGAATGTTGCCAGATATAAATTCCAGAAATGGAATCGTCAGAGGATATGCTGAACGAAATGCCATAAATGCTCCTATTCAAGGTACTGCAGCAGATATTATCAAACTATCTATGATAGCTATTTTTAGACGATTTAAAGAAGAAAACATCCAAAGCAAAATGATACTCCAAGTACATGATGAGTTGAATTTCAGCGTCAAATCTGGAGAAGAATGGCTCGTGGAATCTATCGTAAAAGAAGAGATGGAAAATGCTTATAAGATGTCAGTACCTCTACTTGCAGAATGCGGCTGGGGAATGAATTGGCTCGAAGCTCATTGATTTTGAAATAACTTACAACTGTAGATGCAGAAAGGTAACTCGCTTATCTTTCTGCATCTATCGTATAAGTGAAACTATCAGCTCTATAATAACCGATATTATATTCTACAGGAATACCATTTACATCATAAACAAATCGTTTTCTTATCAATATGGCATCACTAGCCTTTATCTCAAGCTTATCAGCAATAAATTCTCCAGCTAATCTAGCAGAAATTTCTTCTTTACTCGTTTTGACGATTATTTGATATTGACTTTCTAACATTTCATATAGAGGCCGCGTAAAATCCTCTTCTCCTGTTATCGGAATAGTCGGATTGAAGTAAGAAATAAAATAAACAAATGGGTATTCTTTCTTACCACGAACCCGTTCCAAGACAACACAACGTGGACCCATTTCTGAAGAACCGACAACATCTTTATATTTCAGATTAAAAAAGGCACGAATCTCTTCAGTAGGTATCTTCAAACTCATATGAAGCTCAAAATTGCGTATACTTATACCCAACATTTTCATCTCTTGAGAGAAACTTAACCAATTCTTGATACCACCTACGATACCTTTCTTCACTACCTTAGTTCCATATCCTTTTTTACGAACCAAGAGCCCTTCAAAGACTAATTTGTTGATAGCTTGACGTAACGTATTTCTAGAAATTTGTAATTGTGCAGACAATTCAACCTCATTAGGAAACAATTTACCATTCTTGTACTCATCTAAGTCAATTAATTTCCTTAATATTTCCTCGGCCTGCATGTGCAAAGGCTGACTACTGTTATGATCTATCTTCATTTAAGTAAAACGGTTGATTATTTAGCAAATATACTATATATTAAAAAAAAACCACATTTTATCTAGAATAAAAATAGAATAATTACATTTGCACAAGACATATATGTATGAACATACGAAAAACGATAAAGAGAATAAATATGAGACAAGCTAACTATGATAAATTTCCTTCTACCAAACTAAAAGGAATACTAGCCCAAGGATGGGATGCAATTATTTCAGAATTGAAGGAGAAAATGAATACGAATGTACTTGCAGTAGAACTATATACCGGAGTACATGAAGAAGAAGTCTTTGAAGCATTTTCAACAGGTTTCGCGGGTAAAATGATAAATACTCGTGATCTAATGAAACCGGAACAAGAAATCATCGCCATGACAGAACGCTTCATGACAGATGATGTACTCTTCGGTTATGTCACGAATCTAAAGCTAAAAGATTATTTCGATACAACCCGCCTAGCAAAAGCACGTCAGCAAGTAAATGATACTAAAGAGACCATCATCGTTATAGGTACAGGAGCATCTATGGTCGTGCCTCAGGATGCCATGGTCATCTATATAGATATGGCTCGCTGGGAGATTCAACAACGATTCCGCCGTCAAGAAGTCAAAGCACTAGGTGTCGACAATAGAAACGAAACCGTATCTGCACAATACAAGAGAGGATATTTCAATGATTGGAGAATTTGTGACAAACACAAAGACCAATTATTTACTCACATAGCCTACTGGATAGATACACATATCGCAGCATCCCCTAAGATGATAGATAAAGAAACGTTCTTCAATGGCATAGAAAAAACGGCAAAAAAGCCCTTTCGTGTAGTTCCTTTCTTCGATCCTGCACCTTGGGGCGGTCAATGGATGAAAGAAATATGTGATTTAGACCATAACCGGAAGAACTTTGGTTGGTGTTTCGATTGTGTGCCAGAAGAGAATAGCCTTTATTTAGAAGTGAATGGCGTACGATTTGAGTTACCCTCAGTCGATTTGATCCTACTTAAAAGTACAGAAGTATTGGGTGGACCGGTAGAATCTCGTTTCGGTAAAGACTTCCCTATCCGATTCGATTTTTTGGATACCATGGGCGGTGGAAATTTAAGTTTACAAGTACACCCTACCACTCAATTCATTCGTGACAGCTTCGGTATGTGTTACACACAAGACGAAAGCTATTATTTACTTGATACGACAAAAGATGCGGTCGTCTATCTAGGATTAAAAACAGGAATAGATAAAGACCAAATGCTCCATGATTTGCGCCAAGCAGAAAAAGGAGAATTGGTTTTTGATGCAGAGAAATATGTCAATAAGATACCTGCAAAGAAACACGACCATTTCCTTATCCCTGGAGGAACAATCCATTGTTCAGGTGGCGGTGGTATGGTCCTAGAAATTAGTGCAACCCCAAACCTCTTTACTTTCAAACTATGGGATTGGCAACGACTAGGCTTAGATGGTAAACCACGTCCAATCAATATAGAACGCGGTAAACAAGTCATTGCTTGGAATCGAGATACAGAATATGTAGAGAAACATCTTCATAATCACTTTGAAGAAATAGCCAAAGGAGAAGGTTGGATTGAAGAACGAACTGGTCTTCATCCAAACGAATTTATCGAGACACGACGTCATCGATTTACAGCCCCTGTAACGCATCAAACAAATGACAGTGTAAATGTACTCAATCTTGCAGAAGGCGAAGAAGCGATTATTCAAAGTCCTACTAATGCTTTCGAACCGTACATCGTGCACTATGCCGAGACATTTATCATCCCTGCGGGAATAAAAGAATATACCATATCACCTTATGGCAAGTCAACAGGTAAAGAATGTATGACCATCAAAGCTTCTATCCGCATAAGATCATAAAAACAAACCAATAACCTTAAAAACACTAGAACCTATGTACAAACAAGACAAACGAATTGTGATGACCCTAGATGCAGGAGGTACAAACTTTGTATTTTCTGCACTTCAAGGTTACCATGAAATTATAGAACCAATCTGTCTTTCCGCTGCTTCCGATGATTTAGAACGCTGTCTAGCTATATTATTAGAAGGATTCACCAAAGTAAAAGACCAATTACAGAAACCTCCTGCAGCCATTAGTTTCGCCTTCCCTGGCCCTGCTGATTATGAACATGGAATTATCGGTGACTTACCCAACTTCCCCGCTTTTAGAGGAGGAGTCGCTTTAGGGCCCTTCCTTAAAGAACAGTTCAAGATACCCGTATTCATCAATAACGATGGTAATCTATTTGCATACGGCGAAGCTTTAGCTGGCAAATTACCAGAAATAAATGCACGCCTCGAAGCAACAGGAAGTAATAAGCGATATAAAAATCTAATCGGATTGACACTAGGTACAGGCTTCGGTGCAGGAGTGGTGATAAACAATCAACTACTGACAGGAGATAATGGATGCGGTGGTGATGTCTGGATTATGAGGAATAAGAAATATCCAGAGATGATTGCTGAAGAAAGTGTCAGTACCAGAGCAGTTAAGCGAGTCTATCAAGAAATCAGCAAAACTGATGCCTCTACATTGACTCCTAAAGACATCTTTGATATAGCAGAGGGAAACAGGTCAGGAAACAAACAAGCAGCTATAAAGAGCTTTCAC
>Ga0172378_10001886_pt1 | contig 19493 bp, 12 predicted proteins | sample GrowelOW332metaG_FD_119755 | JGI IMG/M metagenome (GOLD analysis project Ga0172378, IMG submission 119755) | Groundwater microbial communities from an aquifer near a municipal landfill in Southern Ontario, Canada - Pumphouse #3_1 metaG | ecosystem: Environmental > Aquatic > Deep subsurface >... | reverse complement strand
TTTTGATTAAACGTATATGTTTCATATCGTTATTTTGTTTCAATAAATTTGGAAGTATTCACATTTAGTGATATTAAAAGCAACTGGTAATGTCATAATTTATGGTGCATGTTTATAAGTATTTAAACTGCATCATCGATATTGTGATGATATGGGTGCCCGTGGTCCTAAACCAAAATACACAGATGTTTCGTGTCCGAACGAAACATGCAGTTTTTTCGCATTGACAGAACGAGATAACATACGATCCCGCGGAACATACGAAACGAAAAGCGGTGATATCGTGAGAAAATTCGAATGCACCAACTGCAAACGTGTTTTCAACAGTCGTACCGGAACAGCGTACCAATGGATACACAGCTCTCCGAAGGACCTTGATCTTGCCGTAAGCAGCCTGAACGAAGGTTCAGGCATACGCGCCACCGGGAGGATCGTCGGGCATTCGAAGGACACGATCCAAAAATGGTGCATGAAATCGGGGATACATTGTGCCAGAGTATCCACATCTGCCGAGGACGAGGTCGACGCATCATATACCCAATTCGATGAGCTCACGGCTGTCGTTAAAAAAAACCAACGTCGGTAGGAGATTAATCCACAGAGGACGGGAATTGGATCTGGACGGCCGTTCTGCCCAATCATAAATACCTTTTAGGCGCGACCGCGGATATGCACTGGACACACCCTGGTAAATCACTCAAAAAACTTCACTATTAATTCATTTTGTGATAAAAGCATAGAAAGAATCGTAGCCTATAAAAATGCAAAACGATTCCAACAAACAGAAAAATGCTAGGATCAATAATAAAGGCCACCAATTTAGAAATGTTCCAACTGCTATGAGTGTATTATACGAGAGCGACAAAAGCATATATATGAACACGCCGGCGATAAATGCGCAAAATACTCTAGGTATTCCAGTACCAAGTGCACTTACTCCATCGATTGTTACAAAATTTCCTAAAAGTACATATGCAATTATTGCAGACAATATTGCCACAGCCATTACAACGCTGATGTTATCAAATGGCCTGACTGCCATTGAAAAACCCAGGAGGGCAATCATTATCGTAGTAAACCAGTTCCAATGCGAGTAGTATATGATATCTAATAGAATAAGGACGATACCTACAAAAACACCCAAATAAAGAACAGTGTTGTATTTCTTTGATTCTTTATCGACCTTATAATGCCAAAGTATAGTGATTGCAAGTAAGCTTCCAAGCACCAGTATTATATCTGGCATATGTCCTGCAAGATACTCTAATGTGCTCACGTCGTTGAGTATACAATCGTACGATATAATTATTATTGACTGCCAATCATACTGTACTAAGAATCGTTAAAGTACTACTCTGAGTATCTCGTCCTACTCTTCGGTTCTAATGGACGACAATGATCATTCAATACTGATCTTACAAATTTTTGTATTGGGGTCAAAATTAATTAAATATTCGTAACTATTTTTTTTTAGCAACTTCATTGTTTTTTCCATACTTTGCGATAGAAAATCATTATCGATCTCTTTTCTGTCGTAGATATAAAATGTAGCGGTATTGCTATTTTTCAATAATTCTGCTGTAAACGCCGGAAGAGAACGGATATCATCCAATATCGGGATATGCTCCTTTTTTGTTCTTGTTTTTACACTTTTATACTTGATCTTTACAGTACAAATACCTGAGGTCCCTTCGAATACATATAAGAGCCCCGGTTTAATGGATATTGCATCCAAAACATCGGAAATAGAATCTAGCATAATGTCATCAACATTACCATCGTGGGCAACTATCGGACGAACATCTACAACATCCTGTTGATTCTTAATAGCTTTTTTGATCTCGTTCGCGATCTCCGATCTATTCATAAAATGCTGAAGTACGGATCCGTCTTGATTTCTGTTAAAATCCGTATTGAGTCTTGAATCACTTTGTTTTCTGTTAAAAGGTGTGCCGGGTTGAGGCTGACTCTGTTTTTTATTGAAGAATGAACTTGGTCTGCGAGTAACATCTGATGAACGTGAACTTCCGACGATGATCATTACTATCGGTACATCATTTACACATTTTGCTGTGAGAGCTATATTCAAATCTTTATTAATTTTTTCGACGACATCATTGATATCATTTATTTCGGTCCTATTCACAAAATTAAACCATAAATTCATTCCTGGCGACAGATCTATGGACCTCATAACATCTATAATGCCTTCGACATCTGACACGGAATGTGCATTGTTCTTAATGAATGATTTTGAGTCATCATTGCAATTTGTATTTAATTTCCATATGTGATCATACTTCATCTGTTCATCTGAACAATTATAGTGGGCATATAGGGAGCAATCCCCCTGTGCTAAATCAGATGTTACATCTAAATGATATAATTTACCGTCAATACGTATTATATTCCATCCGTGGGATTCTTTGGGTTTCAATATTCCGGATATGTAACTACACTCAAATCCTGCACGGCACATCAGGAAAGATAGGGTCAAAGCAATCCCTTCACACACGCCCCTTTGATTTCTCAGTGTATATTCCAAGGTGTGATGTTCGGACTGATTTTCAGTTGCGTAGGTAAAGTTCAATACGACATAATCATATATTGCAAATTCCAAATCTTTAGAATCTGATCTCAGACTGGCGATGATCTTGTCTGCACGTGTTTCGAGATCACTCAATATCCTTTTTTCTTCCATTGGCGAATAGATATATGATAGCAACAGTTCGGTTTTTATTCCAAAACGTATTTTGTTTCTTTTATTTATGAAGATGTCTGGGTGGTCATAGCCCACATACATCAACACTTCGTTGATCTTTTCGGTTGTCAATTTGTTAGAGAACACTATGCTGGTATTTCTTTGTTGAATCCCAGCATAGATTTCTCTGTAAGATGTTTGCATTTTCCCATCCAATAGCGAATAGATGATACTATTGTTCGAAGATCTGTTCATTTACGCGATTATTTCTTGAAGAATCCCATTTTTAATTTCGGTGCTTTGCTCTTAGGAGCATCATCGTGGCTTCTGCCGAATGTCCTTACGCTCTTTGGATCTGGTGCACTAGTAGATTTTTCTAGATGCTTTTCGGCAGGTTTGGATACGTTGGAATCCGGTTTGGATTTTTCTTCTGCTTCCGGTTCAGCTCCGAATACAGATTCATATGCAGATTTCACCGTATTGTCTGATTTAGCAACTTTCAATATGGATGCGTTTACTTTCTTATTATTTAGTTTGTAATACGCCTTCAAAATTTTATCTTTTTCAGATTCATTGAAATTGGACTTTGCTACTGCACAGAACAGATCTGTAAGAGGCGATGTATTAGAAAATTTTACATCAGCAAATGATACCATGTTCGCAACATATTTAGAAAGAACATCCGGCAATGCTTCAAAATACGGAGCAACAGAGGAAAACCATCTACCATCCATTGACTTTGCATATGTATTGCCAACGGCCCATCTGAACAATGATTGGACCTCTTCGGCATTGGCAATCATCAGCGGCTTTGATATCGAAACAGGAATGGAAGTTCCATTTGCAAGATATGCACTGATCATGACAAGAGAGATTTTATCATTTTCAGTAGTGTAGATGTAGGATAATCCTGGCAGATTATTATCACAGATATACTTACAAGTACTCATTATCTCAGAACTCGGCTTTACCGACAACGATATATTGTCATTGACTGAAATAACAAGTTTCTTCAGAACAAAATCTTTGTCGCTTATGTTCAGGCTGTTGACGAACTTTATTGCTTTCTGGGGATTTGCTTTCAGATCGATATGATCCAAGTAACATGAAACGATTTTTAACACCAGATCGTTCTTTGACTTGATAGTAGGATTATTCAATAAAGAATCGACAAGATCGGTAAACTCTGGAGATTTAGAATAACCATCAACAATACTTACAGCGAAATCGTCGTCGCCTTTGCTGACAAAACCTGTTACAATATTAAGAACTTCGGAGGACTCTTTCTCCATTAATGTGGCTTTATCGCTGTCAATCAATATCGAACGAATGTTGTCAGGCATTTTCATATCTGAAAGGTATAGTGAGGACATTGTCAGATTAGAGCCTAACATTAGGTTGATTACATAATCCAGATCTTCGCTGCTGGCAACGTTTAGATTCGATTCGACGAGACTAGATATGTCATCGGATTTTTTCTCATCGAATATACACAATGCAACAAACAGATCACCGCACTTTCCGGTAGTTCTGAGGCTTCTGATATTGTCGATCAATACCTGCCTGTTTTGTTTATACAATTGCTGTGCCGCATTTGGAGTAACGGCCTCGTTCAATTTATCATATACGTGACATATATAGATCTTTGTAAGTTCAGAATCATTCTTGATAACATTATTTAAACAGAAATCGATCATCACAGAATCATTCAAAGCCAACACTTTTGAAACATATCTGTTTCTAAGCCCTTTATCAATCTTTTTGTAACATTGCTTGAAAACGTTGAACGCCCTTGTGATCTGATCATCGTCACCGCAAACACAGGACTGGTATACGGAAAAGAGATCCAATATGTCCGCTACTGCTGCATTCGGTGATACATCACTCATGAATTTTAAGATTTCCTCTCTCTTTCCTGAAAAGACCACGGAGACGTATCTTTCCAATAGTGGATCAACTTCGATCGTACATGCATACGAATTTGTCATCGATATCGCGAAACGCAACTGCGGAGCAAGTTTATCGGGAAAACAGAATATTCCGGGTTTCTGCGATTCCTTTACCTCGAATGTTGAGAAGAATATCTTCTTGGCAATGTTTACAGGAAATGACATTGTAACTGCGGCCAGCCATAGCGGTGCCTCTTCGATCTTTACAACAAGATTTACATTAGGGGCCTGTGGTTTAATAACCAGCGATATAAGGGCATACAACATCTTCTTATCACAGGTCTCAACAAATCTAAAGATATCTTCTATTGAGAAGGGAGAATTTGTCGTATCCAATTCAATCTGCGGTAACGGAACAGGTTTTTTTGTGGATGAAACATCGATCAATGCTGTCGACGTTACGAACGATGCGCTTTTCATTGCAAGGATCGGATACGTGTTAGCATCGAACGTAATAGCGTGTGCAACATAATTCGTACCTACTCTGGTCTTAGAATAATCCCAACCCAAGTATGTGGATTTAGATACCACGGTTCTTCCATCCGATAATGAGTAATATCTGAATGATTGAGGGTATATGTCGTAATTTCCATCTTCGGGAATATTCGGAAGATTTAGTCCTTCTTTTTCATATTTACTCAATGCACTCATTTCAGAGGCGTCGGTCTTCTTGAGACCTGATGATGACGAATAAACTTGCAGGCCTGAACCGCTACCCGATTCGCCCATAGCACATGACGTGTAGATCATCTGTTCGCTCATATTATCACTTCTTCGGGATAAGATGGGTTGTTTCATTTAACAGCCAGATCATTGAATCTTCTATTCTAAATGGATTGGGCCTAATACACAATTGGTGGTGATCTTTAGGTGCTTGTCCAAGTGACGATGTCACAAAATATCTATAATATCCTTTGTGGAAATTATTCTTAACATATTGTGTGAACGCACCTTCTGTTGCCCTCTCGACAAATCTTTCTACTTCTTCATTCAATTTGTCGAAATTTTCTGCATCATAGTGACCGCGATCACGATTTGCACGTACAGATGATAAGCTGTCGAAGAATATCTGCTCCTCCTGTGAATTGGTGGGTTCACGCGTGAGAACATCGATCTTTGTAAGAACGATCGCTAATTTAATCTTCAAAGATTTCTTGAGATTGTCGTTTACAGTCCTGATGATATTACATGATCTTGAAAGTACTTCTTGAATACTCGTATCGATCTTATTGGGGAGACAGTCCTTATCGCTTATACGGTTGCGAACGTAATCAAATTGTAACGGATCTACAAGGAAGATGATACCTGTTGAATTCGCTATATACTTGTGAATAGTGGAATTATACATCTTGTCTGAAGCGTTCAGATCTTCACCCGCAGTATCATAGAAGACCAGGTTTACTTTGTTGCTTCCGCGGCCAAGAGTATATATCATAGGCGAAGTAGCGTTTTCACCCTGGACGGCAGAATTTGTTTCAGGAATGACCTCCAGAGTGGAATACAGCATCGATTCATTACGAGCTTTTGTACTCGTTGTATATTCCGATGTCTCAGTAGACAAACACACATCAAATTCTGTTGAGAATGAACGCTCCAATTCATGTACAAGCACGGTCGTAAATTGTGTTTTTCCCACGTTCTTAGGACCTATGACCGCGAATAACACATTACCTGCATCGATGTATTGGTCAGGGATCTCATTTTCACATTTCGGGCACACCTGCAAATATACATTTCTTCCGCAAAAAGGACATATCGGATTGTTATTTCCCGTAAGCCTGGGTACAGGCTGGGGCACAGGGTGGTTCTTACACCTGTATTCGAGTTTTTTCTTATCAACCTTTTCAAAACAAAACGGACATAATATGCTTGACATTTTATCACTTTATATACTTAATTTTACGAAATACATTCTCTCAGGACCTCTGCGTCCTGATCTTATTATATTCTTCCTTGACATGAAATAACATTCATTTACCTTCAAAGAGCTGAAATCCTGCTCCTCAAGAAATGTTTTTTCAACTTTTGAGATTGTATGATCCCTTGTGGTTTTCAATCCAATCACATTTGCGACCAAATCGGCACCTATGCTGCTTCCCAAGGGGTTGGAATATGTTAAACTCTTTTGATTACTCATGTACGTCCCGGACATTTGAGCCCATAGTGCTCTATTGTCAGGTTTCACCTGTTGATATACAAAATATGTATCTGAATATGATAATGGATCCCATGTCTCTGAAAATTTTGTAAGATTGTTTACAGTCATGACCACTGTCACACGATCGCTTGAGATACAGTTTGCCATGAAGTCCTTAATCTCCGGTATTTCCTGATCATCCAGGTCTTCAAACACAACAGAGCTGCAGCTTACAACCCTCGGCATCCAATAGATCATCATTTTCATCAATGTTTTCATTATTGCCTTGCTCAACTTTTCTCTTCTGAGGAAATCCAATGAAATAACACTGAGACAACAGTCATTGAGCATGTCTTCAACAGATATCCCGTTAGAGAGAGTTTGCGCAACACTATTCTTTTCGATCTGATTGCAGAAATCTTTATATTCATATTCATAGGATTTGTGCATAGGAACGTATGAATCGGCGTAATATTCTATATCGTCTGCTCTAGCCTGGTTGATCAGTTTTTTCTTCAATAATACTTTAGCTTTTGTTTTTAACCATTCTGCGGTGAAATATTTTAAATTTTCGAATGATAAAACAGTGTATGGGTCATTAAGAATATCCAGAACATCTACGACATTACTAAGATGCATCCTGAAGAATTCCAAAGATTCGTTTTTTATCTCCGAATTAAATGACTCCACAAATTCAATAATGATGTCTGCTCTTTCTCCATTGCTGAGTCCTTTAAGAAGATCGATCCCCCCCGAAGAATAATCATTATTCGCCAAATCATAAAGTAATGATGTGCTGCATCCGGTGGTGTATCTTGTTAATTCTTTTATGTAATTGTTGAGCTTCATCGCATTTCCATTCTGAAAAACAATGGCAGACCCATTATTGGCCAAGCTATCTCCCAGAATAGCTTCGAGAATCATTTCCCTATATTCACTGTATGGTCCGGATACCAGTATATTGCCTAGCTTGATACTTTCACGCCCAAGTTCGAAACATTTGTTATTAATCCTGAAAGATTTGCTCATTCTCATATTTACACCGACATCATTTGCGAATTGCAGTATACTCCTTAAATTTGAAACGTATTGGATTAAAATTGAGCATCGGTACACCAATTATTGACTCCCCTACATCCAGAGACAGAATATCGTTGTCCGACACGGCCTCACCTTCGCTCAGTTGTTTTCCCCCGTTTAATGTTTTAACTTCATACTCAAATCTGTTCTTTCCGAATTGCCCGCATATGTACTCTCTGGTTTCCTTATCTGTGGTTCTAAAATTGGCAGTTGTAAGAAAACCGGATAAGATACTTTTCGATTCAGATTCGCCATATATCGATTCGATCTGTTTGATATTCTGCATACCAACAATAAATTTACTACCCAAACTGCGTCCTAGATTGACACCTGTATCCATATAATCTAATTTCGGAAGGAGTCTGAACTCGTCTATGACGAAATACACATTCCCTTTAGAACGATTGCGACACAACGATTCTTTGATGGCCATATCCATCAATGTTTTATATATTGGACTGAGAACACGTCCGCGACTGAGGTCGTACTCTATGAATAGCACTCTGGCTCCTTTACTCCTGACGAACTTACGAATGGAGAAATCGCCCGGTTTGACAAAATTACCGCTGAATACATTGAGGAGTTCATTCCTCATAGTTGCGATAACGCTGAGTCCCTGAGGGCTGGTCATAAATTCCCCCCCCTGATATGATCCCAAGTATTCAATCATCTGTTCCAATTTATCTTTGCAACGGGGATGTCTCAAAAGCGCCACGATTTCTGCTGACGATTTTTTACTGTTGACATAGATTGATGAATTATTGATATATTTCATCCCATTACTCATATGCGATGATATCAACGTCATGTACATATAGTACAGAATAGAGTAGAATATGTTTCTGGCAGCAAGCGGAAAAAACGGATTGGTCTTATCTTTCTCAATCATTGGACCGAATATCGATGTGGCAAGCTCCATCAGATTTTCATCCATTGTCTCATCGAGTTCTTTACCGTAATCTATTATCGCTTCATTAAACATATTCCAAAATACATTGGATTCTGGTCCACTACTTATTATTGCAGGATCTTTGGTCTTCGGACCGAACTCCTGAAGGAAATCGCCTTTGGAATCAAACACCACCATAACATCATCATTTGTCATAGTGTCAATTATCTGATCGACGATCTGAAAGATCCCGTTTGTCTTTCCGGTACCAATTCCGCCCATGAACAAAACATGTTTGGATAAAATGTCGGACGTCAGAGGGATGGGGAACGATTCTCCTTTGAAATAAACATCAGCATGTTTTAACATGCGATTGCTCATCACATCAGATGTGTCTTCGAATTCTTCCTGTGTTGATATAACACGTACTCCTTCTACAACATCTTTTTTGAACCTGTTAACCACCATCTATACATCACACCTCTGATCGTCTGTTTTTATTGTTTTCCAACATCACAGAAGAGATCTCAGTGAGTTCTTCTTGTATCTCCTCACTATCCACATCACTGGGTTAGCCACAGTCTCGTCATATAATGAAATACCAGGTTTGTTGCATGTAGCAAAATACTTCACATTGGAGAAACGGTCTTCAACCAATTTGACGAAGTTGGAATCGTATTTCATTATGAAATTTTTGACGCTATCAGAACTTTTGTAGTCCCCGATCGCACCCATGACGTCGCTGTCATCGACATTGCTAATTACTATTGCCAGAGGGGTTGATACTCTATCCTTAGGTTTAAGGTGCATTATCTGACTGCAAATACGAATGAATGTACTTGCCATATAATTAGGATCTTTGTCGTGCTGGGTCTTACCCATTGCATTTGCAAAATCATCGATAGACCATGGATCTATGGTCATCACGAATCCATCAGACTTACTGTAATGCTGTTGGAAGAAATCCCTCTCGGTATTAGCTTCGAACTCTAAACCACTGATATCGTATACGTATACTCCGGTCGCAATCAAGTCGGAATCATGTTTGTAAAACATAGTTGTCGGAGATATCTTACCTATAGGCGTAGGATTTACTGATCCCGAAACAAAAGAGTGCACATCATTCATGACAGAAGAGTCTTCATAGGTCATCTCATATTCGCTGGATGCTGAGATCTCTTTTTCAATACGATCCATAGCTCCATAAACCAAACTTGTTTTTCCGGAATTCTTGGAACCGACTGTTGAAATTACCACTGCATCGGCCTCCTTCATCTCACACTGTATAGTCTCATTACATACAGAACATATTGACTCCAGGCCATCCCATCTTTCACGCCTTACTGTACAGGGATATTCGTGAAGGGACAAACTAACGCTGTTTACAATACCGCAAGCACCTGGCCTCAGTTTTGTGAAAACCTCGTTGCCATCAGTATAATACAATCCTTCTTTGCCCATTCCTTCTCCACATATAGGACATATAATCTCTTTTCTGTGTCTGCCAACACTTGAATCACGGATCTTTACAATTCCGATCATGACCCTCATGATTGCCAATGATGCAAAATAAGATATTCCGTAAAACAGAGCAAATATCAAAAAAATCGGTCCGCCGATAACAATCATGGGAAGGAACACGGGTATGCTGACCCAACCCATACTTTCGAATGCCTTATCCGCCGTACCAGTAATTCCGAGTGAAGCGGAAGTCAAACATTTAGTGTAATCGTGTACACCGACACCGTACAACTTATATGTTCCATTAGTTGTGTTCGGCGTATTCGGTATTGCCGGCGCATCAAAAATTAATATGAATCCATATGCAATAGCAATGATACCGATTATTTCTCCTATAATCACAAAGATATTCATAAAGAGATTTGAACTGAATGAATTGAACACTTCCCAAACAATAAGAAATGTAAACATTGCTGTAGCAATTACGGCGGGAATGACACAGATGCTTCTGGAAAGATTCCACGCATTCTTTACATTGCAGATAGCGGATCCGAAACAACCTATCTCAATCAAAATAATCAATGAATACAAGATATATAACGAAATCTCATCAATAAACGATTCTATATTCGTACTTTTCATAATACTAGGCATTACAAGAAGCGTTATACATATCGTAATTATCGCTAAAACGGCTACGGATGGCACGCACCAGCTCTTTTTCATAGTCGCAGAATACAGTTATACAGTATATAATTATAATTTTTTAAAACTCCGACATAACACCTGATCGGCACACAATAGTTTTCCTTCTTCCGACTATACAAGAATTTATGTATTTGAAATTGCTCTTGCAATAACATTTGTCGCCTGTAAAAGAAGAGACTTAATAATGCAATTACATAACACAACACATGAGTACTAATGCAGACGATAACAATATTATCGATAACGACATTGATAATAATGCAGATCCAGAGTTGAAAACGAATCTGAATAAAAAAATGAATGATTACGAATATGAAGTTTCAAAAGCAGATTTTATTTGTGATGCACCTTCTGAAGATTATGTCCAGGATAATACTGAGCCTGATCGAGATAATTCTGTTGAAATTGATGATAACACATCAGTCGGTGAACAAGATCAGGATGAAAATAATAACGATATTTGTAATAAAACCGCACAGCGTATCGAAGAAATTCAAAACGAAATCGAAAAATTAACATCTAAATTAGATGACTATACTACAAAAAAAGATTACGCCGATGCAATATTGAATCGCGTTGAAAACATGACTGCAAATGTAATAACATCTTCAAAGAAAAATCTACTCTGTGATATTGCACAATTACGTAACAACTATTGCGCATTCTGCAAGATCGCAGCCACATCCGATAAGGATAAGGAACAGCTCCTCAAAGATTTTGAAGCATTCGAAATAGACTTCGATATATTGCTTGAGAAAAATGATGTTGAACCATTTGAACTGTCTGAAGTCGTTAAAGGATTTCAAACAATTTATAAATTTGAAAAGACATCGGACGAGGCATTGGATAAGACAATTGCAATGTCATATGCGCCAGGGTACAAGCTTGGCGGTAAAGTAATGATGGCGCAAAAGATTAGTGTATATAGATATGAAGCTGGTGAACAACTGTGAGTGACGAACCATACATAGGTATCGACCTTGGTACCACATATTCCGCTATAGCATACATCGATGCAGCGGGCGCACCTGTAGTAGAAAAAAATGCAGAAGATGAGGACACGACGCCTTCAGTCATTCTCTTTGATGATAATAAGAAATGGATTGTAGGAAAAATTGCCAAAGATCAGGCAGGAATGTATGAAGCTAATAGGTTCTTCACAACTGTAAAGAGACAGATGGGTACGAATGAAAAATACCAGGTGGATGATGATATTTTCACACCCATTGAACTCTCATCCTGCATCGTATCAAAATTATTGAATGACTTTGCAGAGAAACATGGAACTAGACCGACAAAAGCAGTCATCACATGTCCTGCGTATTTCGGTACAGCGGAAAGAATGGCTACACGCCAGGCTGGAGAAGCTGCAGGGCTTAAAGTAGTTAAAGTCATCAATGAACCTACTGCTGCCGCCATATCGTATGGTTTCGCGGAAGACAGCGAAAAAAAGACCATCTTGGTTTACGATCTCGGAGGAGGAACATTTGACGTGACAATTCTCGAGATAGATGGAAATAATTACACAGCACTCTCCACTGAAGGTGATAAATATCTCGGAGGTAAAGATTGGGATAAATGCATGTCCGATCTGATCGTTGAACAGATCTCCGAAGCACAGGGTGTCGATCCTAGTGAGATTGAAGATGATCCTAATGCATTACAACAGCTCATATTTATTTCAGAGAACTCCAAGAAAACTCTATCCATAAAAGATAGCGTCAAGGGAACACTTCAGGTTGGACCGACAAAAGGCATTTTTTCTGTAACACGTGAAGAATTTGAAGCAGCAACAAAAGGCCTTGTGGATAAGACACTTGATTTTGTAGATCTTGCACTTACAAACAAGAAAATGACTATGGATCAGATCGATGCGATCGTTCTTGTGGGTGGATCATCAAAGATGCCTGCAATTGAAGCTGCAGTCAAAGAAAGATATCCAAATGCAAATGTTGAGAAATATGAACCCGACTACGCTGTTACCAAGGGTGCAGCCATTTATGCAAAATCGCATATTGATGATCGTGATGAAATAATACCTGTTGATGATGATCCTATAGTCACCATTGGTTCCGACAGAAATGGCACAGGATCTGCGACAAAGAACCCGAAGGGAGGAATAGTAAATATCTTGTCTAAAACATTCGGACTCATTGTAACGGTTAACAGTGGAAATCAGATGATATCGAATCTTTTGTTCAGAAATGAAAGACTCCCTATGTCATGCACCAAGACCTACGACCTTGCCGAAGACGGCCAGACCGATGTCCTCCTTCAGATTTACGAGAGTACAGCAAATAAACCGGATAATGAAAAAAAGTCATTGATTGATCCTATGGAAGGTGTTGAAGTTGGACAGTTCGATATAGAATTACCACCCAACCTCAGAGTCGATAGTGACAAACCTCGTGTTACGTTCTCTGCAAATTCAGAAGGAGTTCTTACTGCCATCTTGGAATGCGGAGGAGTAATCAAAGACTTCCAACTTAAGGCCGAATGTCTCCTGCTCGAAGAAGAAATAGAACAGACCAAAGTTAAAATGACTTCCCTTATGTCGAATGAATAAACTGGGTCGCCGTTGAAAGACGGCGCCCCCCATTATAATTACTATGCTGGAATTATTGGTGTGCCCACATTGTGGTGGCGGAATGGAATATGATTGTGATTCGAATATGGGACATTGTCCATATTGCGGAAAAAGTGCCATAATCAGAGAAAACAATAATAAGACAACATTAAAAGAAAATGAATTACTAGATTTAATCCACATAAAATTCAAAGTTGGAGATTTCAACACAATAATCGACGACTGTTTGGATTATCTCAAAACAAATCCGAGATCATACGAAATCTGGAAAGAATTAGGACTGGCGTATAACAGAAAAGAATACAATAGCGAAGCAGGAAGTGCTTTAGATAATGCAATAGAATTCTCTAAAGGCGATGAAAGAGAAAAACTTCTCAAAGAACTATGTATGCTGTGGATCAAAACAGAAGATGATACTATCATTGGAGCAATCGAAAGATACGATCCCGATAACAATGCAGTAAAATACAGAGATTCTTTAATTCAATCAAAAATTGCAGATTCGTACCCTGATGGATTAAAAAAAGAAAAAATGAAAAGATACGAACTTGCATTATTGTACCTTAAAAATGCGAAAAAATGTTGCACTTACGATCGGGCAATGGATGCTTATTTTGCTAAAGAAAAAGAAATTTTACAAAAAATGAGTAAGTAAGACTCTCCGAGAAATCACCAGATCGACATATTTCACGATCAACCTGATTGTTCGTTGCATAAATATCACATATCACAACTCTCGTTCTAAAATATCTCGGCATAGAACCCTTCGGTAAACTGCATATTTTACATCAAAGCGGGATACACCTCTCGCAACAGTTTGATAAAAATAGTTTCTCAAGAATTTGTATGAAACCTGAGCCTGACACTTGAGCCCCCTCTGATCGCTCGATATTTTTAATCATGCTCCTTCGACTGTTTTGAGTTTTTTGAGGGCTTTCAATCCCCTTGAATACCTAAAATGACCATCATGTCCCTTAGAATGCGTGAGTTTAGAACCTCGAAGTTAAAATATATGCGCCCGGTAGTTTTCTTACGGCCGGAACTTTGATTCGCATCTTACCTTCAATTACTAATTGTCGAGATCAGGATAGAGAAACAATATTTAATACTGAAGTGGCATTCTCGAAACATGATAGTAGGAATAGACCTTGGTACGACATACAGCACTGTTGCAAGAATTAACAGCAAAGGCATTCCCGAAGCAATCAAGAACAGTTATGGAAGCGTAATAACGCCGTCTGTGGTTGCATTCACAAAAGATGGAATAGTCTGTGGTGAAGAAGCAAAAGAAAATCAGGCAATGGGTTTCAACGGTTCTGTTTCTACGTTTAAGAGAAACATGGGTGAAGAGGGGTTTCTCTATTCCGAAGATGGAAAAGAATACTCTGCAGAAGATCTGTCTGCGCTTTTAATGAAACATCTGATAGAAGATGCTGAAAAAGCTACCGGAGAGAAAGTTGAAGCTGCAGTTATCACATGTCCAGCATATTTCACAGATAAAGAACGTGCTCCTACTATACGCGCAGGTGAAAGATGCGGAATAAAAGTATTATGTACTATCAACGAACCAACTGCTGCTACAGTATTTTACGGAGTTGGAAAAAATTCCAAAGCAAGAATAATGACCTATGATCTCGGTGGCGGAACATTTGATGTTACGATCGCTGAAGTAAACAATAACAACGTTAATGTTGTCGGAACCACGGGTGACCACTTCCTCGGTGGGAAAGATTGGGATGAGGCTTTGATTGAGTTTATTGCAGAGAAATTCGAGGAAAGTCATGGCGTTGATATTCATGATGAACCTTATGCCTGGAATGAGATCCTGATCGAATCTGAGAATTTCAAGAAAGCCTTGACAACAATGGATAAGGCCTCCATAAATGTACGTTCCAATGAAGGGTCTGATAAGTATGTGATCACGCGCAATGAATTCGAGGAAATGACCTCGCATCTTGTGAATAAGACCCTGGACCTCTGTGAATCGTTACTTAAAGAGTTAAACTTTACATGGAAGGACATCGATAATATCCTTCTTGTCGGCGGTTCCACAAAGATGCCTGCAATAGCAAAGGCTCTCGAATTCAGATCAGGCAAGAAACCAATGGCCGATTCCGAAAGAGAGTACGCTGTTGCATTGGGCGCAGCAATCTTTGCACAGAACATTTCAGAAACATGTGTCGACGATCAATATGCACTGCCCAGTAATGTTTCGGATGTTGCAGCACACAGCCTGGGTGCTCTATCCACAAACAAAGAGTTCACTGCATATGTAAATTCGAAGATGATCATGCGTAACAGCAAAATACCAACCTCTGTAAAGAAAACATTTGAAATCCAACCTGGTAATTACACGGATTTGATTGAGATCTACACTTTGCAGGGTGAAAGTACCGAACCTATACAGTGTTTGGTGTTGGCCAAGGTGACGGCCTCAGGTATTGAAAACGATGGAGGAGGAACAAAGGTCGATATCGAATTTATCTACAACCGTAGCGGTATAGTAGAAGTTCGCGCATATCAGAATGAAAACAGTCTGAAGATAACCGAAGAGAAATCGCTTGGCGATACGTCGTGGATGAACAGACCGCCGGAAAAGCCTAAAGCAGTGATCAGAATAAAGAAGAACATCATAATTGCCCTCGATGTTTCCGGCAGTATGTGTGGAAGTCCAATGGAAAAGGCGGGGGATTCTATTCTTAAATTCGTAAATATTCTTAAAGGATCGGATTTTACTCTGTTAGCTTTCTCAGATAAAAATAATGTCGTCGTGTCTAGATCTAAATTGGAAAATCCGGAAAAATATGTAAGGATGCTGAAAGGCACAGATTGTGGTATCTGTAATATGGCAAATCCTTTAGATTTGGTAAAAAAATATATCGAGCCCGGATATGAAAATATTGTATTGATTCTCACAGACGGAGTATGGTGTAACAAAGCGTGCAGTGACGCGATCTCTGATTCTAAGGAAATGAGAAAAAAAGAAATCAAGATCATAGCCATCGGATTTGGAAGTGCAGATGAGGTATTTCTTAGGAAAATCTCCACAAGCACAGAAGATGGTATATCTACGAATATTAACGATCTGGAGAATACGATGTTCAAAATTGCTACACAGATCAGCACATCCAATTCTCTTAAAGGATGATCTTGGTAGAAGGTTGTAATATGGTGGAGAATTGTTTTAAAAAGGCGGCTATAAATCCTTATAAGAATCTTACGGATGACGAAGTTCGTGCGGCTGTAGTTGCAAAAATGGATATATTAAAAAACAACAAAAATGGACTAAATGAAAAAAATATAGTTGAAGCAGAAAAGGTCGCATTGTTAGATTCCATAAAGGATCATAATTTAATTGAGTTTCAACGTTTAGAAGCCAAATTAACTGTAGAAAAGCAGATCTATGCAGCAATTCGCGATTCTTGTGTTGTCCGTACAAATGGAAACAATGCTATTCTTGAGAAAAAATTTAATGAATTAACTGATGTGATCCAGAGAAAATGGGGATTTAAGAGTGTTGTTGAAATAGAACTTCCAAAAGATATCGAACTTTTCTCCGATGTAGGCACAAATACACTTGATAGACTTTTGAAGACTCGTGACGTTGAAGATATATTCCAATGGATCAATGAAACATCCGCGGAAGAATTTTTGAAAATATCAAAACCAATCAGAATAGGCCCGCAAACATCATATGAAGATTATAAAGCTACATTGAAAGAAATTCGGTCAAATTTCATAGGTAAAGAAACAGCCTATAAGAATTGGCTTAAAGCCAGCACTAAAGTGGATCCTGCACAGATCCCGGATAGGTACAAGCAGAATGATGCCATTATTACTGCTGGGCTCGCGATCAGTTCGAAGGCCTATGATAAGTATTGTACCGATTTCCGTTTGAAGAATGTGTATAGTAAGATCGAGGATTCGCCAGTGTTGCTTAGCTGTTCAGAAGATGTTATTAAATTGATTGAAAATATGGGTAATATTGGAATATCTAAAGATGTTGCAACAACTATGATTGAAAATTATTGTATCTGCAAGGGTTATCATGTTGTGTTCAAGACAGTATTGAACAATATGGCGTCGTGCGGATATTGTAATTTCACCTTTATCAACAATGGATCTTACGATCATTGTCCTCACTGCGGAAAACCGCTTAAGGTCAAATGTCCGAAATGCAGTACCGAACAAGAGTCGTCCAATTATGTATGTTTAAAATGTAAATTCCCAATATTCAACGGGATTGCTAGGATTAAAGCTCTGTCTGAAGAATTTGATTTGGCATTGAAAAAAGGTCTGTCTGATCAGGCGTTAAAGTGCATCACAGAGCTTGAGTCTTTGGATCCGAATAATTCGGACCTCGTCAAATACAAAAATCGTTATGAAAAATATTTGATAGATTTTGATCAAAAAATGGGTGTAATACAGCGTATGGAGGCTAACAACGAATGGATGGGCATACTCGGAAAAATAGAAAGTCTAACTTATATCGCTCCGGAATCTATCGAAGTGCAGCAATTATCGTTAAAAGCCAAAAAATATATTCAAACAGCTAAAGATCGTTTAAGCCGTGTACCTAAGAACGGCTCTGAACAGGCTGTATTCATAGAATATGAAGAGATATCAAAAATATGTGGCGATATACCTGAACTGTCGATATTTTTCAAATCACATCCACCTCAGACACCTTCAAAATTCACAGCAGACATTCATGGAAGCGCTATAAGATTGTCCATCGAACCAAGTCCCAAGAAGGAAAATGTGACATATCTCATAATTAGGGGCGATCTGTTTGTTCCTAATTCAGTAGACGATGGTGTCGAGATCGGCAGAACAACAGGAACTGTTCTGATGGATACAAAAGTCAAACCTGGCGTTGATTACTATTATACACTTTTCACATACAGGTGCGGAATATATGCGAATAATATAACATCCGGACCTGCATGTATCTATCCTGCGCCTATAGATGCAAAGATCAGTTCGATGCCTGATTCTATTCTGATATCCGGTACGATGCCTGAGGGATGTACCGATGCGAGGATCATAAGGGCCGGCGATAAAAAATCGATTGAGTGCAACATATCCAACGGGATGTTAAATGCAATCGACAGAGATGTATCCTCAAGTACAAAATATGTGTACGCGCTCAATGCAATTTATCACAAAAATGGAAAAGAAATCCCATCTGATACCATTACATTGAACGGCACTCCGGTGGAACTTCCGAAGCCTGTAAAGATAAATTGTGAAAAAGTAAACAATACTACATTCAAGATCTCATGGGCAGCCGGATCCAATTTCAAATTATATTCTTCACTCGAAAAAAAGATTTTTGATACCGAATATGTGAAGATGAATGAGCTTAAATTAAAGGAGATGTCCGTCAATACATTAACTTCCAATTTCGTGAATGTTGTGTTAAAGGACGAAGTATTGTTCCTTTATCCTGTTACTATCAGTGGAGCACTGGCCATTGTCGGTGAACCTGTATTTGTGTCGTCGGTAAAAGAAGTAGATCCGATGGGATACAATATCAACTATGAATTCTGTGTGATCTCAATCAATCCATCTAAATTCACATTCGAGAATCTTGAAATATTTTACAGTTATACCACTATGCCTGATGATAAAGGTACAAACTGCAATTCAATCGTAATAACCAAGGAAGTATTGAATAACGAGAGAGGAATAATAAAGGTGCCAATGAATGGCAATATGATAATATTCGTCAGATTGTGTTCGATCTTCAAAGGCGGAGTACGTTCCCCAGGGCTCGAATTATGTCCCGGCGGAAAGATTGTTGTCAATGCATCCATTTCTATAAAACCCATTCGCTTTAAAAAAAATGAATACAAAGTGAACGTGTCCCTGCTTGCAGACAAGAATGAGATTATTCCGAAAACGACAATGATTATGAACGAGTTCGGTACTCCGAAAAACGTTACGGATGGAACAGTGGTAAAAACGATCAATGCCGT
>Ga0172378_10001885_pt1 | contig 19497 bp, 16 predicted proteins | sample GrowelOW332metaG_FD_119755 | JGI IMG/M metagenome (GOLD analysis project Ga0172378, IMG submission 119755) | Groundwater microbial communities from an aquifer near a municipal landfill in Southern Ontario, Canada - Pumphouse #3_1 metaG | ecosystem: Environmental > Aquatic > Deep subsurface >... | reverse complement strand
TGAAGAGGTTAATGGGTTGTGTGGATTAATTGCCAATTTTCAATTGAATCAGTTTCACAAAGCCTATTTGGTTTGTGCCCCTGATACTAAGTGTTCGGATAATTTAGTCGGTTCTGTTCGCCTTCCTGATGGCTATGATATCACCAAATTCTTAGCTGACAATTCTAAATACTTTTTGGCTGCCGGAGGTCATTCTCAGGCGGCTGGATTGACTTTTGCCAGCAAAGACTATTATCAGGTTGCCACCCTTTTCTTAACTGAATGCGAAAAACAGGGACTGAATATCATTGATGAACAGTCTGGTTCTATTGGTATGTCCTTAGAAGATCTTAATTCAGAGAATTTTGCGGTTTATGAGTCTTTTAAACCCTTTGGTCAGCAATTCCCCTCTCCTGTTTTTGAAATCACCGTTGATAAAGACCAATTGTCGTTCTCTCAAAAAGGAAATGCCGTCTTCGCTTTTTCAGAATCCAAGAAATCTAAGATTGTTTACTTCGGTTTAAGTGAGCCTTTCACTCAAGAAAGGTATTCCTCTTTTTCTTTCTATGGTCAGTTCTCTTGTGAAACCTATAATTCCAAAACAAGCTATGTTCTTAAGAGCAATAAGTATATTGCAAATATTGACTAAAAGCTTCTTCCTTTGTCTTCTCAATTTTGTCTCGAATTTGTCTATTTAAGAAATTTGTATTTACATTTCAGTCAAAGAGGTTTATATTAAAACTACCAAATGAAATTTGGGAGAAATCGATATGAAAAATGATTATTCAAGCAGTGTTTTTAAGGAGATTGAGGAATCTCTTAGAAACGAAAAGAACCTTCGTAATTGGTTGAGAAGAAACGGAGTATATTGCTTCGTGACAACCAACTATGAGGGTGGGCTAGATGGTTTTGTCGTTCCTTTATCAACGGTTATTCCTAATGATAAAGGAACGTTTTTTTGTGTAGTGTTTTTCCAAGATGATGCTACCAAGCGCTTTTTAGTTGTGGATAAGCTTTTTGATTCCGTGGATGAGTCCTTAGGCATTCTTCAGGAAAACATGAAGTACTTTACTTTAATTGGCTTTTCAAAAAAGCATTTAATTTCATAGTTCTTCTTTTAAACATTGTTTGATTATTGTAAAATAAAGATATGGGAATCAAATAATGTTAAAACTAAACCCCAACGAAACTCTTGATAATACTGCCCAGGCTAGCTATGTTGTGATAGACCGGGAAATCGAATCAAGAAATAAGCGATATTTTAGAAAAAAAGGCATTCTTTCTTTTTTACTGATTTTAATTTTGGTTCTTACTTTGCTTTACTTTGTTCTTCCTCCTTTTAAAATGCAGTCAATTTCAATTGATGGATTGGTAAATTTTACTAAGGAAGATTACCTTCAGTTTGCCGGTTATAATGCCAATCAATCAATTCTTTTATATGATGATAATTCCGATGAAAAAGTTGTCTCATCTTCTCAATCCCTTTTTTTATCGTCTGAATCCAAAAGCACATTATTTAATGTCAATGTCAAAGTCAATGAGGATTTTCCGTTTGCCTCTTATGATGGCATAGTTTATTGCCTTAGCGGAAAAACCGAGGAGGAATTCTGTTCTTCCCTTGATTCACTTGACTTGGCTGATGGAAGAAAAGAAGCTATAAAGGCTTTGACTGTATCTGATGATATTATTTCCTCTCTTCCGGTTGCTCATTTGCCCAAAGGCTTCTCAGGTATGACTCTTAATAGTTCTTCCCTGGCATTTTCTCAGTTTGTTAGCTTGGATAAAGAAATAATTTCACAGATAAGGTATATTCAGTTTAGAACTGATTCCATCGGAAAATGGACCGGCTTTCTTGATGTGATTATTGAGGATCCGAGTGTTGCAAATAATAATTTATATGCCTTTGTGGGGTTGACCTCTGATAACATTACTTCTTTCTTTAAAAAAAGTGATTACTACGAAAGAGTGATTCAAGTCTGCCGAAGGTATATCGGTTCTGGCTTTACTTCAGCTGATTCCTACACCTTTCTCGATGATGATACGATAGTTGAAAATGTTTACAAATTCGGTTCGAACTTATGGTTGATTGATTAAAGGAGATTATAATGTCCAATCTAGTTACAGTAATTGATTTTTCCTCAACAGATCTCCGAGTCCTCACCGGGTATTATTTTAAAGGACAGGTGTATGTTCTTCAGGCCTTGCAGGGTGATATTCTTCCCAGAAATGAGCATGGCTATTTGGATAAAACAGCCTGCGAACAATCATTGAGAATTCTCTTGGATGCAATTAAAAAGACTTTGAAAACCGATGATTTAGGTGTCTTTATTCCACTTTTGCCGCCAATCGGCTTCCAAGTTAAATCCGGTATTGGAAATACTGCTACAGTTGATCCTGCCAGTCATATTACTCAAATGGATTTTTCTAATTGTACAAATATGATTCACAAGCAGGTTAAGACTGAGGGGAAAAAGATAATCTTTGATGATCCATCAGTCTTTATTGATGATAATAAAAAACAATATGATACATTCCCGTTAGGCTCCGCTTCCGATCATTTGGAAGTATATGCTGATTCTCAGCTTATTGACGAACCTTGTTATCGCCATTATGAAGCAATTGTAAATGACCTGAAATTAGACGTTTATGCATTTTTGCTTTCACCTTTCTGTTCCGTTTCCTTTTATAATAAATTCAACAATTCAAAAACATTTATTTCCGTCACAATTGAAAAGGATTATTCCATTATCAATTATGTTTCTAAGCACCGTCTTAATGATTCAATTATTTTTCCTTTCGGAATCCAACAGGGAATTGAAAATGCCTGCAGGATTTTATCTATTCCCTTCGCCCATGGCGAAGATTTATTAAATCTTTTTGGTTTGAGAGACGAATCTGGTTTCGGGTTTACTACCGATGACAGAAAAACACTTAGAGAAACTAGTAATGCTTTTAAAGGTGGCTTTGAACCTTTAGTTCAGAAGATCCGAAGCTTTTCCGCAGAACATCTCCTTCCTGACGATAGTCAGATCGTCTTAGATGGACCCGGTTCTGATATTGAAGATTTTGGGACTTATTTATTTGAAGAGCTTAAACGACCAAACCATACTGTTGATATCAAGGCAATTGGTGCCAGAAGTAAAATCTTCACTAGTTGTCTCGGGGCTATACTTGTAACAAGCTATAATTATCTGAGTCCTATTGTTGATTCTAAGAGAAGGGTAGCTGATCCGCTTTTGAAGACTGAAGTTGTAAGAAGAACTAAATAGGAGGAAAATTTAAATGGATGAAAATGAAGATAAACAGATACTGTCCGAAGAAAGCTTATCCACTAATGCCAAAATAAAAGTTATTGGTGTCGGGGGTGGCGGTAGTAATGCTGTTAACCAGATGATAAAAAATAAAAGTGATGAAGTTGATTATTGGGTTCTGAATACTGATTGTCAGGCCTTGTCTAATTCTCCATGTGAAAATAAATATGTATTAGGAAAAACCACTACTAAAGGTTTAGGTGCCGGTGGTAATCCCTTACGTGGTAAAGAGGCAGCCAATGAATCGTATTCTGATCTTCAGCTGTTGGTCAAGGGAAGCGATTTGGTCTTCATTGCGGCTGGTGAAGGTGGTGGAACCGGAACTGGTGCTGCTCCTATCATTGCTAAGGCTGCTAAGGAAGAAGGCTGTTTGGTTTTGGCTATTGTCACTAGGCCATTTAACTTTGAGGGAAAAGCCAGAAGACTTAATGCTCTTGAAGGAATAAATGAATTGAAGAAAAATGTTGATGCCCTCATCGTTGTTTCAAACGATAAGCTCATCTTCAATAACGGAAGCATGCCTCTTAAAAATGCCTTTTCCTCCAGTGATGAAGTTTTGGCCCAATCGGTTAAGACAATTACTGATTTAATTCTTGTTCACGGATTAATCAATTTGGATTTTGCGGATGTAAAAGCTACTTTGCAGGATAAAGGAATTTCTTTGATTGGAATTGGTATGGGCGAAGGAAAAGATGCTGCCATGAAAGCAGCCCAGAGCGCAATTAATTCTCAATTGCTTGAAGCATCAATTAAAGGCGCCAAGAGCATGATCATCAATGTTACAATTGGTTCTTCCACTACTCTCGACGAAATTCAGTACGCAATTAATTATGTCACCGAGGCTGCCAATGGAAATGATAATGACGTTAATATTATCTTCGGTGTCCAAATTGATGATACTTTCTCTGATAAAGTGAAATTTGCCATTATCGCCACCGACTTCTCAAAGGAAATTGATTTCTCAGTCAGTGAACCTTTGATTAATAAGGTTCACCATCAGTCTGGTGATGAAACCCTTAAACCGGAAGCAAGTCTTGCAGAAAAAGAAATTCAAAGTCAGAAAAACAGTTCTCCTTTGCCAGATTATCTCCGTGAGATATACTCAAATGGTAATGATGATAATGCTTCTGAAGAAAAACCAGATTTGTCTACTCCTTTAGATGATACTAAGACAAATGATGGTGATAAAACTGATTCTACCAAACCTATCAGTCGTGACTACGAAATAAACTAGGATAAACACATATGGAAATTAATGAATTCTCTAAACAGGCCGAGGCTGAAATTGCCCTGGCTAAAAATGAAGTCATCAAAGTCAGCGATGTTTCAGCTCTGAATGATTTCAAAGGCCGTTTTTTGGGCAAGAAGAGCCTTCTGACTTCTTCTTATTCGGAAATGAAAAACATTCCGGCTGAATCCAAAAAGGATTTTGGACAGATTCTTTCTAATTTAAAGAATGAATTGAATAAGATTTTAGCTGATAAACAGACTGAATTAGACAATAATGCCTTAATGAAGAAACTCGAAGAAGGCAGAATTGATATTTCTTTACCTGGATATCATAAAAAGATCGGAAGCAAAAATCCTTTCTATGCTGTTGTTGATGATATTACCGATTTCTTCACTGGTTTAGGATATATTGTTGTCTCTGGGCCTGAAGTCGAAAGCGACACCAATAATTTCGAATTGCTCAACATCCCTAAAGATCATCCGGCCCGTGATATGCAGGATACTTTTGTCATTGATGAGAATACTGTTCTGAGAAGTCAGACTTCCTCCGTTCAGGCTCGTTATATGGCCTATATGAAAGGCAAAGGACCAGTTAAGATTATTTCTCCAGGTAAAGTTTATCGCCGCGACAATGATGCAACTCATTCCCACCAGTTCGGACAGATTGAAGGTTTGGTCATTTCAAAAGATGTGACTTTCGCTAATCTTATGGAATCACTCACCATGTTGTTGAAGCACTTATTTGGTGAAAAACGTGAAGTCCGTTTCCGTCCAAGCTTCTTCCCCTTTACTGAGCCTTCTGTTGAAGCTGATATTTCTTGCTTTGAATGCAATGGCAAAGGATGTCAGTTGTGCAAACATACTGGATGGATTGAAATTCTTGGCGCTGGAATGGTTCATCCAAATGTTCTCAGACTTAATGGATATGATGATAAAGAATACCAAGGCTTTGCCTTTGGTATCGGAATTGACCGTGTAGCTATGCTTAAATACGGTATTGACGATATTAAACGTTTCTATACTGGTAACGTCTCGTTTGTTGAACAATTCAAAAAGGAGTAGAACAATGTTATTCTCATATAAATTATTAAGCAAGCTTGTTGATTTAAGTTCAACTGACTGTGAAGCTATCAGAAAAAGACTGACTTTTTCCGGCTTCGAAGTTGAAGGCATACAAAAGATGGCTCAGGCTTCCTCTCTTGTTATCGGAAAAATAATTCAGTGCGAAAAACATCCTGACTCTGATCACCTTCATTGTCTGTTGGTTGATTTAGGCCATGATTTAGGAATTAAGAAAATTGTCTGTGGCGCTCCTAACGCCAGGGAAGGAATAAAAGTAATTGTTGCCTTACCTGGAGCAGTTCTTCCCGCAATTGGTGAAACTATTAAGCCTGGTGTCATTCGTGGACAGGAAAGCAATGGTATGTGTTGCTCACTGGTCGAATTGGGTGTCGACAAGGAACTCCTTAGTCCCGAGCAGATAAATGGCATCGAAGAATTATCCGCTGATGCTCCTGTTGGCGAAACTGATGTTTTAGGTTATTTAGGACTTGATGACACTATTTTTGACATCAATGTTCTTCCTAATAGACCTGATTGTTTAAGTTATCTTGGTATTGCCCGTGAAATCTCTTCACTGACTTCACTCCCTCTTGCTCCTGTACCTGCTTTTGATTCCTCGGCTTTTTCTCAGAAAATGGATCCTCTTTCTTTATCGGACAGATGTTCTCGTTTTGACATTATCCGTGTTACTGATGTTGAACCCAAATCCGATACCCCCGAAGATATTAAGCGTTTCCTTCAGGCTAGCGGTATCAGACCTATCTCACCGATTGTCGATTTAGGAAATTATGCGATGCTTTTAACTGGTCAGCCATTCAATATGTATGATGCTGATAAGAATAAAGAAGGCAAATATGTCGTTAAAGATGATTATTGCGGAGATTTTGTTTCCTTTGATGATAAGACTTATCTTCTTAAAAACGAAGATTTAGTGGTCACTGATGGAAATTCTCCTTTATGTCTTGGTGGTATTATGGCCGGCAAGAAAGCCTGTGTTGATGCTAGTACCAAGAATTTTGATATCGAAGCCGCTATTTTCTATCACGCAAATATCCGCCATACATCTAGCCGTATCGGTTTATCAAGCCCTTCAAGTCAGCTTTTTGCCAAAGAGAGAAATCCTCTGATGGTTGATGAGGCTTTGGCTGTTATTATTTCTTATCTTCCTAAATTCCTTGAAAAATACACTCTTACGGGCTATGGCAGCTTTAATTCTGTTTCCACTGAGATAAAGCCTGTCAGTTTCTCTCTCTCAGCTTTGAATCATCGTTTAGGTTCTCAATATACTGAAGATGAAGTCAATCATGTTTTGAACTCCTACCGTATCAGAAGAGAAGGATCCAAGCTTTATGCCCCGCTTGATCGAGTTGACTTACTCGAACAATGCGATATTGAAGAAGAAGTCTTCCGTTATTATGGCAGTGAGAAATTAATTCCTAGTTTAGATAATTATCCAATTACTCAGGGTGGCCTTACTCCCGAACAGAAAATGAAGCGCCAGATCAGAAATCTACTTATTGATAAGGGCTTTGATGAAATGATCTGCTACACTTTGATCAATGAGAAAATGGATAAGATGATTCGTGTTTTTGATGATGGTGAAGGTTATCATCTGATTAATCCAATGACGAAGGATCATGAAATCGTCCGCAGTGATTTGCTTCCTAGTCTTTTGGAAGTTGCTGACTTCAATATAGCTCATTCAAACAACAATTTCTGTCTTTATGAAATCAGCGATGTTGATAACCGCAAGGGTTCTCATCTTTATTTATCCTTGGCTATGCATGGCAAAGAAACCTTAACTGAAGGATTTATGGAAAGACCATATTCCTTTGAAGATATTAAAGGCGCCATTGAAGCTATTTTCGACCGCTTAGGTATTTCCAAGACCAGATATCGTCTTGCTTATTCTAAGAACCCTGCTTTCCATCCCTATTGTTCTGCCGATATTATTATGGGAAGAGATATGGTTGGAACCTTTGGCACACTTCATCCTAATGTCCGTAAAGACAGCATCTTCGTTGCTGAAATTGATTTAGGATATTTGTTCTCACTTAAAGGACTCAAGTCAAAATTTCAGGCTTTCAATAGTGACACCAAGGTTCGCCGTGATCTTTCATTCGGAATAACTGACTCTGTCACTTATGCTAAACTAGTCTCAACCATTTCTTCTGTCCGTGATACTTATTTGGATCATGTAGAAATGTTCGATGATTTTGTCGATAAGGCTACCGGAAAAGAATATCTTGGTGTTTCTCTGTATTTTTCTAAGTCTGGAAGTACTTTGAAAGGTGAAGAAATAGACAATTCTTTAGATAAGATTATTACTGCCGTTAAGACTAGTCTGGGTTTAACCCTGAGAGGAGAATAAAAATGGCTGAATTCCAATTATGCGAAAATAGTATTACTTATATTCCGGATACTGACTTCTACGATAAAATCAGTCTTGTTGCCCATAACTGCTATCAGGTCGGCGAAAAGGGACATGAAGATAATGTTGCTTTTGTCAAGCGATTGATTGCTTCTGGACATTATGCCATGATTGAGCATTATCGTTTTCTTTTCCGTGTAGATATTGAGACTTTCACTCTTTGCTGCTCTTTTTCCAATCCTTATTTCACTGCTTTCCTTAACAACGGAGAATGCTATATCTCTTGTTCACTAAGAGGGTTGCTTGACAGTTATAAGGAAGTCAAATCTCACGCATTTGCCTCAGTTCTTATTCAATCACTTCCGGAAAATGTTAAAACTCTTTGTGTTCCGCTTGAGAGAAAAGCCCAACATATGGAATTAGTCAGTAATGATGAGGCTAAACTTTGCCTCAATCAATACTTTTATGAATTATCTACCTATGTTACCTATCAGATTATCACCGATCGTGGTGTCACTCACGAAATTGTCCGTCATCGTCCCTGCTCTTTTGCTCAGGAAAGCACCCGTTACTGCAATTACACCAAAGATAAATTTTCCAATTCTTTAACTTTTATGAAACCTCTCGGCTATGATGAAAACAAAGAAGTGTATGATTCTTTTTATCAGAAAACCGCCGACACTTATTTCCAGCTTATTAGCAACGGTGCCAAACCTGATTTTGCTAGATCCGTCTTACCAAATTCTTTAAAAGCTAGCATTATGGTTACCTGTTCTATTCAGGAATGGCGTCACATTTTTGAACTTAGATGTTCAGAAGCCGCCCATCCAGATATTAGAAGGGTTATGGAAATGGTTAGGGATGACATGAAGAACCGTCAGCTTCTGACTGATGATGATCCGGCTGTCAAAATAAAATATTAACTAACTAAGCGGAGCAGAGCTCCGCTTTTTTTGTGAGCGGTTTTCAGTAAAAAACTAGGTAGTGATTCCAAAAAATGTTTTAATAAAAAAATAAAATCCATGCTATTGATAAATTGTCATTTTTTATCTCCTTTTATCGACAATGCTTTTTTTGGTTGCCTTTTACTAAGGAAGTAGACTTGTTTGAACCCTTACGTATTTAGACTGATTTTGCACAGAAGTAATAAAAAACAAAAAAATATTGCAATAAAATGGTAGCTACGTGTATAATAGTGGTACGTGGTGGGAGAATAGGGTATATGTTAACCGGACAGAAAGACTTATCCATCGATGAAAAGGGAAGATTAGTTCTTCCTACTCTGTACAGGAGTGCTTTTTCTAATGGCATAAGTTATACCAGTTATGGTATTGATAACTGCATTCGATTATATCCTGAAGAATCTTACACGCGTCAGGCGACCCGGTATATGGAATTGGATGATTTCAATGTTGAAGCAAGAAAAGTTAAAAGAACTTTTCTTTCCAACACATTTGAAGTTCAGATTGATTCCCATAATCGAATTCTTCTTCCTAAGCCTCTGACAGATAAAACCGGGATTGTCAAAAAGGTTGTTGTTGTTGGGTTAGGTGATTATTTGGAAATCTGGGACGCTGATACTTTTTATGAAATGATGGAACAAAATGAAAAAACTTATTCTTCAGATTGTTCTCTCTTGATCGGAAGCAAAAACAATGGCTGAATTTAATTATCATAAGCCTGTAATGCTGAAAGAAGTATTATCATTCGTCGATACCAAAAGACCAATAACCTATGTTGATATGACTTTGGGACGAGCCGGCCATGCTCAGGAAATTCTTTCAATTGCCAAGAAACAATCAAAGTTCATTGGCGTTGATAAAGACCTTAAAGCCTTGGAATTCAGCAAAAATGTGTTGAGCCGTTTTGAAAAGAAGGCAGAACTGAACTATCTGCATGCTCCTTACTCTAAAGCTGTTGAGGCAATCAAGAATACCGGTGTCAAGGGTGCTGACTTCATCCTGATGGATATTGGCGTTTCTTCACCTCAGTTTGATGATCCTTCGAGAGGATTTTCCTACCGCTTTGATGCACCTCTAGACATGCGAATGGATCAAACCCAAAATACAACTGCTCGTGATATTGTGAATACTGCTTCTGAAAAAGAACTTGTACATATTTTCCGAGACTTAGGTGAGTGTTCAATTTATTATCCGGTTGTCAAACGTATTCTTGCCGAAAGAGAGTCTAATCCTATTGAAACAACATTCCAATTGGTTGATATTATTAAGCAATCTTTGCCAGCCAAAGAATTAAGAAAAGCCGGTCATCCGGCAAAGCAGTTCTTTCTGGGACTGAGATATGAAGTAAACGGAGAAATCAATGAGTTACGTGAAGGTTTAGTTGCCGGAATAGAATTCTTAAACCCACATGGACGATTAGTAATTATTTCTTTTAATTCCGAAGAAGATAAAATTGTCAAAGAGACCTTTAAGAAATATGTATCAGTTCAGAAATCCGATAAATACCATCCTCTTCTTAATGAAAAAGAGCCATCATACATTGCTCTTACCAAGAAGCCCTTAGTACCTAGTGAAGACCAGATTGAGGATAATAACCGCTCTAAACCGAGTATACTGCGAGCGATAGAAAGGAGATAATCATGAAGGATCGTATCAAAAGAACCAAGTCATTAAGATCAAGCCGTCGACTTAGGAAAACCTGTGCAATTTTTTCAGTTGTCTCTATCGCCTTTGTCTGTATTCTTTCTACTGCTTTGATTTTCATTAATAATGAAAACAGCCGTTTAGTCAGCTATCAGAACAATCAGAGTAATCCTCCAACTGCGTTAAGTCAAAACGGAAAATAAATAAAACAGCATAAGCTTAATGGCTTATGCTGTTTTTAATTATATTTAAATAATAAAAAAGGATGCGATTTGTTTTTCACATCCTTTTATTAATTTTAGTAAGAACGGGTACAGGCTTTGGTAGATATATCTTTGAGTAAGGTTTTGATGAATTCGGCCTCAGAAACTGTCTTAGTGGTTCTTTCGCCATGGAGACGGTAAGTAAGGGTCTTGTCCTTAAGTTCATTGGCACCGACAACGACGGTGTAAGGAACCTTATGGGACTGTGAATCTCTAATCTTGAAGCCCATTTTTTCGTAACGGTCATCAATTGAACATCTGACCTTCTTCTTGAGCAGGCGCTTGTTAAGCTTGGTGCAGTATGCCATTAATTCAGTATCTTCAGTGTTGACAGGAATGATTCTTAGTTGTTCAGGAGCCATCCAGGTTGGGAAAGCACCCTTGAAGTTTTCAGTAATGATACCGACAAATCTTTCGATTGAACCGAAGATTGCACGATGAAGCATGACCGGTTCTTTTTTCTTTCCGTTTTTATCAACATAGCTGATATGGAAACGGTGAGGAAGCTGCATATCAAGCTGAATAGTACCGCACTGCCAAATTCTGCCTAAGGAATCCTTGAACTTGAAATCAAGTTTAGGACCATAGAAAGCACCATCTCCAGGATTGATTTCGTAAGGAATCTTGTTTTCGTTGAGGCACTGGATTAATTCAGCTTCAGCCTTGTTCCAGGTTTCAATCTTTCCGACATACTCATCTTCTGGACGAGTGGAAAGTTCGATATGATACTCAAGATTGAATAATTTGTAAACGGAATCGAAGATCTTCAGAAGCTTTCTGATTTCATCGCCGACTTGTTCGAAGGCGAGGAAGATATGGGCATCATCCTGAGTGAAGCAGCGGACACGGAATAAACCATTGAGGGCACCGGAAGCTTCATGACGATGGACTAAACCGAATTCAGCAAAACGTAAAGGAAGATCATGATAAGAATGCATTTCGCTGTTATAGCAAAGAATAGCACCTGGGCAGTTCATTGGTTTGACAGCAAAAGGTTTGCCATCAATCTTGGTGATGTACATGTTCTGCTTGTATTCTTTCCAATGACCAGAAGTTTCCCAAAGCTCACGGCTAAGCATAGTTGGGGTTTTTACCCAATTGTAGCCATTTTCAATCATTAAGTTCCAGAGATAATCTTCAAGTTCGTGGCGGAGAAGCATTCCATTAGGAAGCCAGAATGGGAATCCTGGACCATAATCTGAAATCATGAATAAACCCATTTCACGTCCGATCTTTTTGTGATCAGATTCTTTTCTCTGCTCTAAGAGAGTGAGATAAGCCTGTAAATCGGCTTCAGCAAAGAAGGCAGTTCCGTAAACTCTGGTTAAAGTATCATTGTTTTTATCGCCTTTGAAATAGCAGGCGGAAGTGGACATGATTTTGACAGCCTTGATCTGACCAGTGGATTTCATATGGGGTCCAAGGCATAAATCAGAATAGTCGCCTTGTCTATAGGCGGAAAGGCTGGCACCTTTATCAGCTAATTCATCGATGTGAACCAACTTATATTTTTGACCGGCAAAGACCTGCTTAGCTTCTTCAGGTGATAACTCTTCACGGACAATGGGAAGATTCTCAGAAACGATTTTCTTCATTTCAGCTTCAATCTTAGCGAAATCAGATTCGGAAATAACCTGATTTTCCGGAAGCTTCATATCATAATAGAAGCCTTCTTCGGTTGCTGGACCATAAGCAAACATAGTTCCTGGATAAAGATGTGAGATTGCCTGAGCCATTAAATGGGCGGCAGAATGTCTGAGAACATGAAGAGCATCGGCTGAATTTTTCAGGACTACTTCAAATTCACAATCACCTTTAAGAGGCTGTTTTAAATCGAATAATTCGCCATCGACTTTTGCACAAATGGCTTTTTCAGCTAAACTAATAGCAATGCTTTTGGCAGCATCAATTGCTAAAGAACCCTCGGGGATTTCCTTAACTGACTTATCTGGTAATGTAATTTTCATTTTTTATTTCCTTGATTTATTTTTTTAATTCATGCAAGGCTAAGCATGCACCTGCGGCAATTCCGACATCCTGAGCGAAGACTGCATTTTCGAGAACAATAGGATGAAGATTCCATCCTGCGATGCTGGCATTTGCAACCTTAACTAAATCATCAAGGAAGATTTCACCAGATCTCATAACACCTCCAGAAACAGCATATTTCTGGCAATCAAACATTAACTGAAGATTTCCGAACCAAATTCCTAACATTCCAATCCAAGTGTTATATACCTGAATGAACTTCGGATCCTTTAAACGAACACCATCAAAGAAATCTTTAGCCTGAGGAATCTCAATACCATTCATTTCGCAAAGACGGACAATACCGTTTCCACTTAACAGATATTCAGCTTCATAATACTTGTTGCGGTAGTTCATCATGGTACGTCCACCTTCTAAAGGAAGGTCGATCATTTCTCCATTATGGACAACACCTAAGCCGATACCGCTGGAGATAGTAACAAATGCAGAATCTAAGACTCCTTTGGTAGCACCATATTCGCTTTCAACTAAAGCTGAGCAATTGGCATCATTAGCGATTTTAATCTTAGCATTGGGGAAATCACGCTTGAATAATGATTCAAAATCGTAACCTTCCTCGATTCCAAGATTTCCGCATTTGCCGACCTTATTGTGAACAACAATTCCGCAAATAGAAATTCCGATAGCTTTAACGGGAACTTTTGCTTCAGTTGAAACTTCATCAATCAAAGCCTTCATAGTTGAATACAATCTTTCTGGATCATTTCTGACAGTAGGTCCACGACGTACAGTCAAAATGTTCAAATCCGAATCAACAGCAGCAACTCTAAGATTGGTTCCGCCGCAATCAATTGATAAGACAACCTGTTTTTCGTTTGGCATAAGTAAATGCTCCTTTTCTTTTAATCTTCGTCATTGCCTATTCCATGAAGGTTAAGGGTAACAACTTTCATGAAGTTGGTTTTTCCAGCACCGACAGGAGTTCCGCCAGTGATGATAATCTTGCTTCCATCAGGAAGATTATAATCACGACCGATTTTAATGGCTAATACTTCCATTTCCTCGGTGAAGTCAGGAACTTTTTTAACAAAATATGGATAATTACCATAATAGAGCATTGTATGACGAAGGGCATCCATATCTGAAGAGACAACAAATACAGGGCAAATCGGTCTTGTTTTGGAAATTCTCACTGCTGTCTTGCCACTGACTGAGAAGCAAATGATCAATTTGGCACCGATAATCTGAGCAGTGTCAGATACAGAAGCGGCAATAGCATCATTGACAGTTTTTTCACCAGTTTCAAAGGCTTCATGTGTACTTGCTTCATAGTTGAAATGATGTTCAATAGTTGTAGCAATTCTCGCCTGCATCTGCACGGATTCAATAGGATATTCGCCATTGGCGGATTCTCCAGAAAGCATTACAGCATCAGTTCCCTGATCAACAGCCCAGGCGACATCGGATACTTCGGCTCTTGTAGGGAAAGGATTGTGGCACATAGAATCAAGCATCTGTGTAGCAGTAATGACTGGCTTGCCAGCCTTACGGCATTGGTCAATCATATATCGCTGATAAATCGGAACTTCTTCAGCCGGAATTTCAACACCTAGGTCGCCACGGGCAACCATGATGCCATCAGAATTTTTAATAACATCATCTAAGTTTGCAATGGCTTCAGTATTTTCAACCTTAGAAATAATAACGATATTTTTTCCGCCGTTGTCATCAAGAAGCTTTCTGATATCAAAAATATCCTGACGGTCTCTGATGAAAGAAGCGGAGACTAAATCTACATGCTGCTGGCATCCGAAAATCAAATCTGATTTATCCTGTTCAGAAAGATAAGGCATTGATAGATGGACACCTGGGCAATTAACACCACGTCGATCTTTACAGGTGTGAGGATTCATCACTTTACATACCAGTTCTTTGTTTTCATCGTCTTTGGCAATGCACTTAAGCTCAAGATTACCATCATCGAGTCTGAGAACAGCACCAACAGGAACGTCATCAAAAAGTTTAGTATAGGTAACACCGAAGTGGTCACAAGTACCAACCTTTTCGACACCCATGTAAATACGGCATTCATTTCCAGCAACGAAAGCAGCTTTGCCACCTTCGAAACAGCTGGTTCTGATTTCCGGGCCCTTAGTGTCTAGACAAATTGGGACAATAATGCCTTCTTCTTTTTCAATCTCGCGAAGAGTCTTGATTTTTCCTAATTGTTCTTCATGGGAACCGTGTGAGAAATTGAGTCTCATACAGGTCATTCCGTTTTCTAAAAGTTTTGTGAGAGTAGGCTTGTCTTGGCTAGAAGGTCCGATGGTGCAGACAATCTTAGTTTTCTTATCGATTCTGTAATTCATTAATAAATATCTCCTATGTTTTAGCCAGTACAGAACGCAATTCAATGATAGTTTCATTATTGATGAAAATTATCTAATATATTCTACCAATATTAGAAATGGAATTAAAGAAGAAAAGTCGATTTAAAGGGATTAATCCATATTTTTTTCATACAAATAATTATTGGCTTTTTTTAGCTACAAAGAAAAGCAAGAATGTTATATAATTTTTAGTATGAGAATTATTGAAAAAGATTCGATGATGTCACTCTATAGTGATTTCACTTTGTCAGCTACTGATGAACAAGTATTGTCGCTTTTATATTTGCCAATAATTAAAAGCGATGCTTTTTCACTCTTTGAGATTTTTCATTCTCTTTCTTTGTCCAAAGCTGGAAATGGTTGTTTTCAGCATGAACTTGTCCAATCTCTTTTGGGAATTGAAGACATCAAATTCATTGATGCCTGTGAGCATTTAGAAGCTGTTGGATTACTTGAGACCTACCGAAAAGAAAATTCGGAAGATAAGACCATCCACTATGTGTATAAATTAATACCTCCGGCAACACCTAAGAAGTTTTTTGATGATGTGCTTCTCAGATCTTCTCTTTGCTGTTTTGTCAATCAAAAAACCTATATTTCTTTAAAAACATATTTTAAGATTACTCCTGCAAACATAAATGATTCTTACAAGAATATTTCGTCGAAATTTAAGGAAGTCTATTCTTTGGATTTATCTGAATCAGAAAACGCGATAGTCGATAATGGTAATTTAAACATTGAAAAAAACTACAAATGCCAAAGTTCCTTTTCGTTTAAGAAGATGATGGAATTAATAAAAAAAGATGGCTTCAATATTAGAACTATTTCTGAATACGAGTCAAGGATAAAAGATATTTGTGTCCTTTTCGGAATCAGTGAAAGTGAATGTGCCCAATTGGCGGAAAAAAACACTTCTACTGATGATGTTTTTGTCTTTTCAGGCTTTTCCTCCGATGCAAAAAAGCTGAAAAAATATTCAGTGGTTCGTAATAATATTACTGATGACGAATATTACGGAAATTCTGAGACAAGCAAATATTTGATGGCTTTTACCACTATTATTCCCAAGGACTACCTTTCTATCCGTCTTAATGGGGAACCGGCTAAGTTTATGACTGATGAAATTATCAAACTTCACAATGATCTCAATTTAAATGATTCGGTAATCAATGTTGTTTTAGATTACTCGCTTAAGAAAACAAATGGTGAATTTAACTGCTCTTTTATTGAAAAAGTCGCTTATACACTAGCTGATCAGAATGTAACATCGGCCTATCAGGCTATGAGCATTCTCAACAGCCGTGATTTTGAAAAAAACAAAGCCAAGAATAAGAAAAAGAACATTGTCAAAACGAATGAATCTGCCAAAGATAACAGTGATGAATCTCATGGTGTTTCTAATGATGAATTTGAAGATTTAAAGAAAGATTTTGATTTATGATAGACGAAAAAGTACTGAATTCCGAATTCGGAATTAAGAAAGCCGGTGCGGGAAATTTAACTGGTTCTATTGGCATTGATGATCAGCTTAAAGAAACATTTCTTGCTCAAACGAAGGAAAGGCTTAGTCATAATATTCTAGCAAAAAAGCAAGTTTCTCCGCTTCTCTTAACTAAAAAAACATTTGAAAATTCTCTTGGTGATATTTACCTTTTTTTGAATGATGTCGATTATTGCCGCGACTGCAAGGGCTCTTTAAAAAACTGCTTAAAAAGAACACCTGGCTATTTTCAGGATCCTTTCTATGATTCTGATATTGATCAAATAATGTTCCGCCTAGTTCCTTGCAAATATCTCAGACGCAAAAACCAGGTGATTTCTTTGATTGTTCCAAGTGGGGGAATGGGCACCTATATTTATGATAAAGCTTATGCTTTTTTTAATTATATAAATGATGAAGCAAACCGCAAACGTCTCATGGATTCGACGATTGCTGTCCGAGATATCATTAATTTAAGCCGTAATTTTAAGACGGCTGACAATAATACTGGTCTTTCCTTTTTTAGCTTTAATGATCATTCTCATAGTGAAACCGTGTTGACTTTCGCCTGTTTTGCATTTGCCAACAAAGGGTTTTCTTCCGGATATATTAATCTTAGCGAGACTTTCGATCTTCTTTCTTCAAAGGACTATGATGAGAGACAGATTGGAATTAATAGAATTGAAAAAGCTAAGAATTGTCAGTCTCTTTGTTTTGAAAATTTTGATCTTCTACAGAAGAAATATGGAAAACAGTTATTTATTGAATACTTGCTTCCGCTTCTGGAATCGAGGACGGGAAATGGGAAAATTAATTTCTTCTCTATGACACAAGACAAATCTCCTGAAGCTTATGTCCATTATCTTTTCTATGGCCTGGATCAGATGTCTTTGGCTCAGGATTATGCAAAAAAACTTTCAAAGAATTTTGTGATAAAAGACCTTAGTTTATAAAGGGTTGGAGTTTTTGCCTACTTATTTCCTATTATATGTAGGAGGTAGCAATATGGTTATTCAGAATGAAAGGAATGATTGTGGCAAAGCTGCAGTAAGAATCGTATTATCCGAAGTGTTTTCTGATGATAGTTATGGCGTTGTTCCATTGGAGACTGATTGTCATAGTTTTCTTGATATTCAAAAGGAATTTTCAAAGTTTGGAATCAAATCACAAGGGATGATTTGTGATGTCATTCCTGATAATATTGTCTTTCCATTTATTGCCCAAGTCAAAAATGGCGATTACCGACATTTTGTTGTAGTGAAAAAAATAGGAAAAAAGAAAGTCAAAATTATTGATCCGGAGTTTTCTGATTATACCCTTTCACTTGATGATTTTTATGAAGTCTTCTTAAAGAAAATCATTTGTATTGAAAAAACTGAAAAAAAGCCTCTTAAACCAAAAACCAATTTATTACAAAAAGCAGAAATAACTACATATATACTTTTGTTTTTAGGACAATTTTCCACCGCATTTAGCTTTTTCTGGTTTATGAATAAAACCGGCGATTTTATAACAAAGATTATTCTGATAATTGCATTTCTTAGTTTAGTGGTTTGTCAAATTATTTTAAATAGTCTAGTCAAAAAGCGAATTGACGATGAAGTTGTAATCCCCTTTTTGAAAGTAACAAATTTTTCAGAAGACTATGACCATTTAGAAAAGATAGCCGTTATGGAGATAAATCGGGCTTCAACCTTGATCAGTTATGGTGTTGTTTGTCTTCTTTCATTAGTAATTCTTTCGACTAATGGCCTTTTTGTTATGCTGTTAGGATTGATTGGCCTGATTTTCCCCATCTCAAAAATTTTCAGCCATCAGAAATTTAATGAAATGGCTAGAAGTATTTCTTTTGAAGAAAGCCAAATGAAAAAGGAAGTTGAATGCCAATCCGATTTTTCTTTTTCGCTAAAAAAAGTAATTAGTCAGGCCAATGTTTTTAAGAACACATACATTTGCGGATATATAATTGAAATAGCACTAATTTCCTTGCTGATTATTGGTCAGATGGTTATGACAAAAGAAAATTCTTTGAATTATTATATGTTTTATCTTTTCCTTTCTTTGGGCTTTTCCTCCTTTGCCAGTAAAATTATTGACACATATCTGGAAAAAGGTTCCCTTTTAAGAGAAATTAATGCACTAAGTTATTCTTTAAGCTCATTTTTTGTTAAAAACAGCTTTCCTTTGGGGTATAATAATAATACTGTAGGAGGCAAAGCCGATGGAACCAACTTTGGCAATTCTCGATTATCTGGACAAGACAAATCAAAAAAACGGGCTTGAGAAAATTTTCAACATTGTTTTTAAACATACGCTTAAGTTTTTGGACAAAAAGGGATCATACGAAGTAAGTCTTTCCCTTTTAGATGACGATGAGATGCAAAAACTTAATAATCAGTATAGGCAAATTGATAGACCTACAGATGTTCTGACTTTTGCTTATCGGGAAGCCGATTTCAATCCTGATGATCCAGTTATTGATTTGGGCAGCATAATGATTTCTCCTACCATTGCGAAAAGACAGGCAAAAGAGTATTCACATCCCTTTAAGAGAGAAATGGCCTTTCTCTTTATTCACGGCCTTCTTCACATCTTCGGATATGATCATCATGCCGGAGAAAAAGATGCCGAAATCATGTTCGATCTTCAAAACAAAATCTTAAATTCTCTGCCTATTGATTTTGTAACCAACGTCAAAAAGCTTGAAACTGAACTTTTTGCCGCTAAAGATAAGGCTCTTCCTACCTACTCACATTTCCATGTTGGAGCGGTGGTTGTTACAAAAGACGGAAAATATCATCGTGGCTTCAATATTG
>Ga0172378_10001882_pt1 | contig 19500 bp, 18 predicted proteins | sample GrowelOW332metaG_FD_119755 | JGI IMG/M metagenome (GOLD analysis project Ga0172378, IMG submission 119755) | Groundwater microbial communities from an aquifer near a municipal landfill in Southern Ontario, Canada - Pumphouse #3_1 metaG | ecosystem: Environmental > Aquatic > Deep subsurface >... | reverse complement strand
TAGTAAACTGTTTACCCCTAACTAATTAACAAGCAAAAATCATAATAACCTTAATTAACATCAACTCTTTCAAGAAAATCTTAAAATTATCCCCGCCCTTATTACTGTTATTATTTATATATTTATATAATTAATATAATATGCGTTTAATAAGTACTCAAGAAAATTTAAAAAAAGCCCTTTCAATTACTAGTCATGGAACTGGTAAAAATATAAACTTACCAATCCTTAGTAATATTTTAATCAAAGCTAAAAAGGGGGTTATTGAATTAATAAGTACTAATTTAGAAATTGGTATTATTTATCAACTTCGGGGCAAGATTGAAGTTGAGGGTGAGTTTACTGTGGATTCAAAAATTATTACGGAATATATTAATTTATTACCAGGAGAAAATATTTTGTTAGAAGTTGATGATAATGGTTTACAAGTTGAGTGTTTAAATTATCAAACAAAAATTAGAGGTGAGTCGGCTCAAGAATTTCCCTTAATTCCTAATGTTGACCAAAGTAATTATTATTATTGTGGGGCTGATGAGTTACGCCAAGCTTTAAATAGTGTTATTTTTTCGGCTTCAACTAGTGATAATCGGGTGGAATTGGCGGGGGTTTTATTTAATTTTGAAGATAATGAATTAATTTTAGCCGCTACCGATAGTTATCGTTTAGCGGAAAAAAAGTTAGAAATTAAGGCCAAAGATGATTTTATTAAACAACGAGTAATTGTCCCGGCGAGAACAATTCAAGAATTACTAAGAATTTTAAATAATTATTCAACTGAAGGAATTGATATAAATAATAAAGAGGGGGTAAAAATAGCTGTTTCTGATAATCAAATTTTATTTTCTATTGATTCAGTGGAATTAGTTTCGCGGTTAATTAGTGGGCAATATCCTGATTATCAACAAATTATTCCTGATAAAACCCAAACTAGAATAAAGGTTAATCGGGCCGATTTTTTACGAGCTGCTAAAGCGACCGCAATTTTTTCTAAAGTCGGCATTAATGATATTAATTTAGAATTAGCTAGTGGAAAAATTATTATTTCCGCGTCTTCTGGTCAAACTGGTGAAAGTCGGGTGGAAATAAGTGCTGATGTTTCCGGTGATAGTAATGAGATTGCTATCAATTATCGTTATTTAGTTGATGGCCTAAATACTTTAAGTGGTGAGGAGGCAATAATCGGAATAAATAGTTCTAATACCCCCTGTGTTTTAACTAGTGATTCAGATCCGTCTTATTGTTATGTGGTCATGCCCATAAAACAATAATAAAAAATAAAAAAAAGAGCCAATTTATTAAGTTGGCTCTTTTTTGTTACTCTTCAATTATTATGTTATCAAGGGGAAAAATAATTGTACTAGTGGATATTATTTCAGTGGAGGTGGAAAAATCAGTATCTTCTAAATCAGGTGGTGTACTACTACTAATAATTTCAATCAAAGGGGGTGGCAAGGGTTGTTCTGAAGTAGACATAAATTCCCAATTCTTTTCTGCCCATTTTTTAATTCCTTCTTCCCACTTAACAAATTGAGGATCCTTTTCTGGATTTTCTGGGGCGGGACCCAAAGGATCATCTTTATCTAAATAAAATAAGATAGAGTGGTTATCACTTAATTCTTTTATCTCTAAAAATTCCTCAGGAGTATTAGGGCTGGCTGGCATTTTAGTGCGACTATCAAGATATAATTCACCAATTATTGGGCGTTCACCGTCTAAAATAGCTTTACCGGTTTTTTCTATTTTTGGTTGTTTAAAGACTTCTTTTGGCGTACCTTCTAAAGCCCGAGTCATAAATTTTTGCCAAATTGGCGCCGCAATAACACTGCCATCAGCGCCAGTATTCATTTTGGTGTTGTCAGTATTTCCTACCCAAACACCAGTAACCAAAGAGGGGGTATAGCCAATTGTCCACCCATCTCTAAATTCGTTAGTTGTGCCGGTTTTAGCCGCTACCTCCCGATCACTTAAGGTTAGATTATTTTTTGAACCAAAAACAAAGGAACGGGCATTATTATCAATCAAGATACTAGTTACCATTCGGGCGGTCTCGGAAGTTAAAATATTTCTCTTGTTTGGTTTCCATTCTTCTAAGATATTTCCTTCCTTATCCTCAACTTTTAAAATCACGCTAGGGGTGCTAACTTCGCCGTCACGAGCTAAGGCGCTAAAAGCATTGGCGTGGTCCAATAAACGAACTTCGGCACCACCTAAGACCAAAGAGAGCCCAACCCCCTCACTTAAATTTTGATAACCTAAAGACTCCGCTAAAGCAATCGTACTTTTTAAACCGGCCAGATATAAAACTTTAACTGCGGAAATATTTAAAGATCCTGCTAAAGCTTGACGCAAACTAACGGGGCCGTATTCCTTTAAATTATAATTTTTTGGTGAGTAGTTACTAAAATCAGTAACCGTGTCAAAAACGATTGTATTAGGATTGTAGCCACCTTTTTCAAAGAGAGTGGCATAAACAATTGGTTTAATAGATGAGCCTGGTTGTCTAGGACTAGTGACGACATTTACTTGCCCGGAGATTTCCTCGTTAAAGAAATCTCGAGAACCAACCATTGCTAAAACTTGACCATTTTTAGGATCTAAAGAAACTAAAGCGGCATTATTAGCATTATATTTTTCTTGATAATTTTCAGTAATCTCAGCGACAACCTCGTCGGCAATTTTTTGTTTATCGTAATCAAGAGTGGTAATAATTTTTAATCCCCCCTGTTCTAAGGTTTTTTCGCCATATTTATCAGAAAGTAAGCTTTTAACATACATTACAAAATGAGGTGCAAAAATTGCCGTTTCTGGATTAGTAAAAATAATTTCTTGGGCTTTAGCCTGATCTTCTTCACTCTCACTAATATATCCCTGCTCTCTCATTAAGCCTAAAATATAATCTTTACGACCAAGTAATAAATCTTTGTTCGGGCCATAAGGTGAGTAACGGCTCGGTGATTGTGGTAAGGCGGCTAAAACCGCTGCTTCGGCAATTGTCAGATCACCAACATTTTTATTAAAGTATTTTTGACTGGCGGCTTGAACTCCGTAAGCGTTAGAACCGTAAGGGATTTCATTTAGGTACATTTGTAAAATCTCATCTTTAGAAAAACGCTTTTCTAATTTTTGGGCCAAAATTAATTCTTTGATTTTTCGGGTGATACTTTTCTCATTAGTTAAGACGGCGTTTTTTACAAATTGTTGAGTTAACGTGGAACCCCCAGCGCTGCGGTTGTATAAAACATTAGTTACCATTGTGCGGGCGATAGCCCAAATACTAAAACCACCATGTTCATAAAAATTCTTATCTTCAATGGCAATAGTTGCTTTTTCAACATAATCTGGAATTTCTTCTAAAGAAACCAGGGTCCTTTTTTCATCACCATGAACTTCATATAAAACATGCTGACCACTACGATCGTAAATACGGGTACTTTGAGCAATCTCTCGCGTGATTAATTGATTAGGATTAGGAAGGTCGCGACCCAACCAAGCAACCACAATGAATCCTGTTAAAACCAAAAGTGCTAAAAGAATTAAACCAATAGCAATAAGTCTTTTTAACCAAACGCGCTGACGATTTCGAGTTTTTTTAGGGGTGTCGTTTCGTCTTGGTTTCTTTTTGTAAGACTGGTGGGAACTTAAATCAGGGGCCTCTTTAGTTTTAGATACATCTTTAAAATTTTGATTAGAATAAACTCGTTGCCGGTCGGAACTTTTTCTTTGACTCATTTTAGGGGTTTGGCTGTTATTTGCTTTTATTTTAGACATAATATTAAGTATATTTTGAATTATACCACAGGGGCTATTTTTTCTATAGAGAAATTTATTTTTATTATGTTATAATTAAAAAATGATTTCCAGCTTAGATAACGATTTAGTAAAAAAGACGGTTAAGCTTAGAACAAAAAATTCTTACCGACAAGAGTCGGGTTTGTTTTTTATTGACGGGCGCCGAGAGGTTTTAGCCGCTAAAGAGGCTGGTTGGTTTTTTGAGACCATCTTTTTTTCCGAAGATTTAGCTAAAGAACCTTTAAAATTAGAAAGTTTAACTGCGGTGAGTGAGGCCGTTTTTAGAAAAATCAGTTTTAAGGAGAATCCCGACGGGGTGGCCGCAATAGTTAAACGTCGTGAAGTTAAACTTGAGGATTTAAAATTATCTCCCCAAGCTTTAATAGTAGTCTTAGAGGCAGTGGAAAAACCCGGAAATTTAGGAGCAATTATTAGAAGTGCTTACGCCGCTAAAGTAGAGGTTATAATTATCAATGATTTAAAAACTGATATTTATAACCCCAACGTAATCCGTTCCAGTGAAGGACTGATTTTTAAAATACCAATCGTAGTTGCTTCCTTTAAAGAGACTGAGGAATTTTTGAAAAAGAAACAAATCAACGCTTATGTGGCGGCTCTTAAGGGCGCGAAAGTCTACACTAGTCTGGACTATACTTCAAAGACTGCTTTTGTTTTAGGATCTGAGGCTAATGGCTTATCAAGTGATTGGTTAAATAGTGGGGTTGAAATTATTAAAATTCCCATGCGAGCGGGTATGGATTCTTTAAATGTTTCGGTGGCGACGGCAATTTTATTGTTTGAGGCGCAAAGACAGCGCGGTTTTGTTTAATTTTCGTTGACTTTTAATCAATGCTTTTGTAGAATCTAAGTCAGCCCGAGATTTTGAGTGCCCGTAGTTCAATGGATAGAACACCAGCCTTCTAAGCTGGTTATGGGGGTTCGATTCCTCCCGGGCGCACCCCATTTTAATTTAAAAAATATGGAAACGGAAAAAGACCAAGAGTTAAGCGAGGAAGAAATAGCGCAACTAGAAGCGCTTTTAGGCTTTGGAGGTTGTAATTGCTCCAATTGTCCACATTCTTGTGGCGAAGAACCGGGAGATTTCTCAGAAACGGAAAAATAATTTTTTAGACGCAACTACGGCGTTTTGATGGTGCCTATGGTGTAGTGGTAACACAGCAGGTTGTGGTCCTGTTATTTCGGGTTCGATTCCCGATAGGCACCCCATAAACAAAAGGAGTAGATAAAATCTACTCTTTTTTACATTCTTATTTCTTTGCTATAATTATTGGATGAGAAAAATCCTCTATTTATTTCTTAGCGCCGCCCTATTTTTATCTTTAGCTGTTCTGCCGGTGGAGGCCCAGGAAAATAATACTGACTCAAATTTGAAACCAGCCCCAGCTTTGACCGCGGAGGCCGAGGTTTTGAAAATTATTGAAGAGCAGGAGTATCGGCGCAACAACGGACAAGTTATTACTCAGCAAAACTTAGAGCTGGGAATTTTAAGCGGCCCTTTTAAAGGGCAGATTAAAAAATATTATGGTATTTCCAATTTAGATGTCGTGTCTGCCCAGAGTTATAAAGTCGGCGACAAAGTAATTGTAAGCTACGATCAAAACGAAGCTGGTGAATATAGTTTTTATATTATTGATTTTGTCCGCACTGCCCCCCTCTTTTATCTGGTAATACTTTTTGTCTTGGTAGTTTTAGTAATTGGCGGCAAAAAAGGCTTCTTTTCTATTTTATCTCTAGTCCTAACCTTCTTTTTAATGATTAAAGTTCTCGTTCCCTTAGTTTTTAGGGGCTGGGATCCGCTTTGGACGGGGATTGGGATATCTTTTTTAATCTTATTGGTGTTGATTTATTTAACTGAGGGGTGGAATAAAAAATCACATCTGGCAATTGTAAGTATTTCTATTTCTTTGCTTATCACCGCTCTTTTAGCTTGGATTTTTGGCTCTTCTTCTCGTTTATCGGGAACCGGGAATGAAGAAGTTATTTTTTTAATTGAAACTCTTAATATCCCGATTAGTTTTCATCGTCTTCTGCTCGCCTCAATGATTATTGGCGCTCTAGGGGTTTTAGATGATATAGTGGTCGGACAGATTGAGGCGATCGCACAAATAAAAGAAGCTAATCCTAATTTAAAACCACAAACAGTCTTTAAAATGGGCTTAAAACTAGCCCGCACTCATCTTGGTGCTATCATTAATACTCTATTTTTAGCTTATGTCAGCGCTTCTTTTCCTTTGGTCTTACTGTTTAGTGTTCATCAAGAACCTTTTTTAACCACCACTCAAATTATTAATAATGAAAATATCGCTACCGAAATCGTCCGCACCTTAGTTGGGGTTGTCGGTATTTGTTTGGCCGCCCCTTTAGCAACCTTTTTAGCGGCTTATTATTTAGACCCCACCACTAAGAGAAATAATCCTTAAGCTTCAAAAATATGACGAGAAGATATCAACATCTTAAAAACTTTGTCCTCACTTTAATTGTAATTAATATTTTAGCCGTCGTGGGAGCGCCGCTTTTAAGGTTGCGCTTATTTGATTTGTCTGAAAGCTTTTCTGCTTCTTTAATTATCATCCTGCTCTTTATTTTTCTCGCTCTTCTTTTGGGGGTTTATTTTAAAGAGGTGGAAAAATATAAAAAAACCCAGGAAGATTTGGAGGAGCGTTTACGCGAAACTTTTAAATATATTGGTTCTATTAATCTACAGTTAGAGGAGATGAAGAAAGTTTTTTCTAACTTTAATAAATATCCAGAAAGTCAAAAAGATATTCAGGCCGTTTTTACCCATACCGCCGAAAGAATTTTAGCGATTGTGCCAACCGATTGGGTCTTGTTAAGAATTATGGAGCTAGATCAAGGGAAAACTTTACACGAATATTTTCTTAGCCGCGGCAATAAAAAAATAGAAAAATTTAAATTAGAGAATCAAGACCTTCTTAATGGTGAGTGCTCCATTGGAGGTTGTTCAATTATTACTTCGCAACAAAATAATTTTAATTTGAAAGCCTTTTGTATTTTAAGCACAGAAGTTAAAGATAAAAACCAGCAATTTATGATTACCTCAGCAATTAATCAGTTGGAAATGCTCTTTATTATCTTCAACTCCTATTACTATAAAAAACCAACGATTAAGTAGGGGAATAAAAAAGGCTCTGCTTTAGCAGAGCCTTTTTATTATTTTAAGAGAGTTAAAATCTCTTCTTGTTTTTCCATCAGTAGTTCCGGACTAGTCGCTTCTAAATTCAGGCGAATTTTATTTTCCGTATTAGAGGCTCGAACATTAAACCAATAATCAGGATAGTTAACACTAATACCATCTAAAAAACTTAATTCTCCGGGAGCATATTTTTCCGCCACTAAATTAAAAACCGCTTTTTTATCCGCCACTACACAATTAATCTCGCCAGAGCTGTAGTATTTTCGGTAGGGCTCTAAATATTCACTTAGAGGTTTTTGGGCTTTAGAAAATTCTTCCAAGAGGCGCATAATCATGATATTGGGCATTTCAAAACAGCCTAAAGGAAGATTAAGAAAAAAGTGTCCGGAAGATTCACCGGCGAAATAAATATTTTCTTTAAGCATTTGCTCTTTAATCAAAGAGTGCCCGACCCTGGTTAAAACCGCTTGGCCGCCGCTAGCTAAAATTAAATCTTCGGTAATTTTGCCCGGACGGACATCATAACCAATTTTGGCCCCCGGTTTATCCTTAAGAAATGAGCGGGCTAGTAGACCACGAATAATAGCCGGCTCTATTAATTGACCCTTTTCATCAACAAAAAAGATCCGATCGCCATCACCATCGGTGGCAATTCCTAAATCCGCTTTATTCTCTAGAACCGCCGCTTGGAGTTGCTGGAGATTTTCTGGTTTTAGAGGGTCCGCCTCATGAGCAGGGAAACTTCCATCTAAATCAGAATTTATTTTAATAAATTCTCCAGGAAGTTTGGGGGCGATAATATCTAAATATTGTATCCCCATGCTATTAGCCGGGTCGGCGATAATTTTTTGCGCTTTGATATTTTCTAAAGAGAAGTATTTTTGGTCATGCTCCCATTGCTTTTGGGCACTACCAGAAAGATCATGTACCTGGCCGCCGGCGCGGGGGCTGAGCTTTTCTTCATTTAAAATCCAATCACGCATCCAGAGTAAGCCGCTATCGCCGGAAACCGGTACCGCTTGGGCGCGCACCACCTTAAAGCCATTCCAATTTTTGGGATTATGAGAAGCGGAAACTATAATGCCGCCATCGAGTTTTTCGCTGGCCACGGCAAAATAAAAAGCGGGGGTAGAAAGTAAACCTAAATCATAGACCTCTGCTCCATTAGTGGTTAAAGCCTTGATAACCTCCGCTTTTAATTGCGGCGAGGACAGGCGCATATCAGCTCCCACCGCAATTTTTAGAGGCGCGTCTTGAGTTAAGTCATTATCTTTCCGGCGCAAAGCTATATAAGCTTCGGCGATTCGGTAGGCAGCGGCATCATCAAAATCTTCTCCGTAAATACCGCGAATATCGTAAGCACGAAAAATGTCACCCTTTAACATAAAAACTCTTTAATGATTAAGGTTTTCTTTTATCTCCAAGCTTAGGGCACCTAAACCAAATAAGACGAAGACGAAAGCGATGAATCCGCCCACCCAAGGAATAGAGCTTAAAATAACTAAGACCAGAAGACCTAAAATTAAAGCTAGAAAAGGATTGACAGCCTTTTTGTTTAAGCCGTTCCCCAGCATTAAGCCTAAATGGTAAGCGGGATAAATAGCTGCTATGACCACTAAAACTAAATAAAGAGCCAATAATATTAAGGCTAGGGGGATGCCAATAACTGTAAAAAACAAGAAGAAGATAATTATTGGTGCTCCAATTAAGACTAGAAGTCCGATTAATGGTGTCTGCCACGGTTTTTTCTCCATGGTGGCGCTTAAGCGGACAAAACTCTTCTTTCTGAGCGTGAGTAAGATAACTCCGATTAAGGTTAAGGCGGCTAACTGAAAAAAGCCTTCCATGACCCGGTTACCCCAGTTCGGTTTTTTATCCTCTTGTAAGCGGTAGTTGGTATTGCCATAAATCGCCTCCGGGTTCTCAATGCTGGCTTCTTTTCGGGCGGTGTAATTTAAATTACCACCGATAACCGCGTCCGGACCAATAAATAAATTACTGTTTTCGTAATCGCTTTCCAAATTTAGCGAAACATCGCGACCAACTTTACCGTTAATTGTCGCTTGCGCTAAACTGCCATATAAACTATCGTTAACTAAGCCGTTGAAGTTTCCCCAGGCCCCGAAAACTAAAAAATCAGAACCGATTTCCGATTTAGGACTAAGACTAATTGTGGAGGCCAGGGCATTAACATTGCGCCCCACCAATCCATTAATATTAGCAACTTCAGTAACAACCCGGACGCTGCCAGTAACTTCACCATTAATAGTTAGGTTTTGGGTAGCAGCGATTAAGTCGCCATCAATTTTTCCGTCTACAGTTAAGGTTTGGGCAGCAGCAATTAAATCGCCGTCAATTTCGCCATCAATATTAATTATTCCGGCCGCCGCATACAAGTTGCCATCGTGGATTTCGGCTGTTGGCAACTGATAATTATCTCGAGCTTCAACAGAAAAAGCGTGGGTGGCCGGCGCTACCAACAAAAGCGGTAGAGCCAAAAGCAAGCCCCAAAATAGTTTTTTCATAAAATTTAAATTATAATTAAAGGATTAGCTACTTAAAGTATAGTTAAAAAAAATGGAAGAAGCAATTATTGAATTAATCTTAAAATCTGGTTCACGCTTGGAAAGCCGTGATGATTTATCGGCCGTCAAGCGCGACTTGTGTAAGCGCTACCACTTAAAATCTATTAGTAATTCGGAGGTTTTTAAAATATATCGAGAATTGAAGCTAAAAAATTCTTTACCGCGCGAATTAAACCAAGAAAAGTTTGAAAGATTGTTGCGTAAACGATCGGTCCGCACTCTTTCGGGAGTAGCACCGGTAGCGGTTTTAACTAAACCTTATCCTTGCCCCGGTTCTTGCGCTTACTGCCCCAATGAGCCCGGAGTACCAGTTAGTTATTTACCCAATGAACCGGCGGTTATGCGGGCCTTGCGTTGTAAATTTAATCCTTATTGGCAAACACTTCTGCGTCTTCAGTCTTTAGAAGAAAACGGTCATTATCCCACAAAAATAGAACTAATTGTTATTGGTGGCACTTGGAGCTACCTGCCTGATCGTTATCAATACTGGTTTATCTTAAGTTGTTTTCGGGCGGCCAATGATTTTGCTCGTCTTAAAAAAGGGAAATATTGGCAAGCGGCTAGTCGAGGGGGTTGGTTTAAGTTATTAAAAAAGATTCCTAATCCTTATCCGCAAAAATTAGCTTTGGCGACCTTAAAGAAGAGCTTAAAACAAGAGCAAAGAAAAAATGAACAAGCTACTTATCAAATTATCGGTCTTACTTTAGAAACGCGACCGGATTATATTGATAAGGCGGAGTTAGCGCAGATGGTGGAGTTGGGTTGTACGAGAGTAGAAATTGGTGTTCAGGCACCCGATGATGAAATTTTGCGGCTTAATTGTCGCGGTCATGGGGTGATTGAGATTGTTAAAGCGTCAGCGGGTTTGCGTGATTATGGTTTAAAAATTACCTATCACATTATGCCGGCTCTTCCCGGCTCAACGCCGGCCAAAGATTTGGCCCTGTTTAAATTATTGTTTACCGATGCTAATTTTCAGCCCGATCAAATTAAATTTTATCCGACGGTGGTTACTCGCGGCAGCCGTCTTTATGAATGGTGGCGACAAGGAAAATATCAGCCTTATTCGGATGAGAAATTGCGTCAATTAATTATTGATTGTAAGGCGGTGGTGCCCGAATATGTTCGAATTATTCGCTTAATCAGAGATATTCCTGGAGAATCAATTATTGCCGGTAATAAAATTACTAACTTGCGTCAGGTGATGCAGCAGGCCGGTGTAAAATGTGGTTGTATTCGCTGTCGGGAAATTAAAGATTTAAGACGTCCGGAAAATTATCAAATAAGCCAAGTAAGCTATGAGGCTTCTGGGGGTTGGGAATATTTTATCCAGGCGGAAAGTTTGGATCGGAAAACTTTATATGGTTTTTGCCGTCTTCGCTTAAGCTCTAATAGTAAAATTGCGCCCGCTTTGATTCGCGAGCTCCATGTTTATGGCGAGTTGGTTCCGGTTGGTGGCGTGGGGCGAGTTCAACATCGCGGCTTGGGTAAAGAATTGCTTAAGACCGCGGAAAAAATTGCGGCCCGTGCTGGGGCGAAGCAGTTAGCGATTTCGGCCGGGGTGGGTGTTAGAGATTATTACCGTAAGCAAGGCTACCGTCTCTTAGGTGCTCATATGGTTAAAAGATTAAAAACCCTGGAAAAATAAGGGTTTTTCTAAAAATTTAAACTTTTGACAAGTGCTGCCCCCTCCTTTATTATAGAAGAGTTAGGGGAGATTTTTTAAAGGCTTTAAACCTCAAAAATATGGTTTATCAAAATTTAGCGCAGACTGATCCGGAGCTTTGGTCGCTTATAAAAGAAGAAACTGAGCGCCAAAAAAACGGCATTGAGCTTATTGCTTCGGAAAATTATGTTTCGGCGGCCGTTTTCGAAGCTTTGGCAACATCACTAACTAATAAGTATAGTGAGGGTTATCCGGGCAAGCGTTATTATGGTGGTAATGAAATAATTGATCAGGTAGAAAATTTAGCCATTTCTCGGGCCAAAAAATTATTTGGCGCTGAACATGTTAATGTTCAACCTTTATCGGGATCACCGGCCAATGCGGCGGTTTATCAAGCCTTTTTAAAACCAGGTGATAAGGTTTTGGCTTTAAAACTGGATCATGGCGGCCATTTGACTCATGGTCACGCCCTTAATTTTTCGGGAAAACTTTACGATTTTGTTCCTTACGAAGTTGATCCGGAAACGGAAGAGGTTAATCTGGACACTTTAATGAAGCTAGCTCAAGAAATAAAACCGAAAATGATTGTCGCTGGTTTTAGTGCTTATTCCCGGTCTCTAGATTGGGAAAAAATTGCGGCGATTGCCAAAGAGGTGGACGCTTATTCTTTCGCTGATATTTCACATATTGCCGGATTGATTGCGGCGGGGTTGCTTGCTTCGCCAGTTCCTTATTTTGATGTGGTTTCGACCACAACTCATAAAACTTTACGCGGGCCGCGCGGAGCCATAATTATGTGTCGGGCCGAGCACGCAGCCAAAATTGATCAAGCGGTTTTTCCTGGCACCCAAGGCGGCCCACATGAAAATGTAATTGCCGCCAAAGCCGTCGCCTTTTTAGAGGCCGTCAAACCAGAATGGAAAGATTATGGCCGGCAAATTTTAGTTAATGCCCAGACCTTAGCAACTGAGTTGCAGGCTCGCGGTTACCGCTTAGTTTCCGGTGGAACCGATAATCATTTGTTAATTATTGATTTACGCCCCCAGGGTTTAAGCGGTAAAGAAGCGGAGAAGATTTTAGAAAAGATTGGTATTTCAGTTTCTCGCTCTACAATTCCTAACGATCCCAACCCTCCTTTAAAAGCTTCTGGTTTGCGCCTTGGAACACCAGCGGTTACGACTCGAGGTTTTAAAGAAGTGGAGATTAAAAAATTAGCCGTTTTAATTGATAAAGCTTTAAAGTCTGGTGGCGATGAAAATATTTTGGCCGACTTAAAAAAAGAAACAGCAGCGCTGGCTGAGGGTTTTCCGATTCCCGGTTTTTAGAAAAATGATTTTATGATCACACAAATTATTGATGGCCGCGCTTTAGCGGCGGAGATAAAAACAGAAGTTGCTGAAGAAATTTTTCGGCTTTTAAAAGAGGGGCACTCTCAGCCCAGTCTCGCCATTGTTTTGGTGGGCAATCGTCTGGATTCTCAACTGTATGTGAAATTAAAAGAGCAGGAAGCTCGCCGGGTCGGCATTTTAACTCACACCTATCGCTTACCCGCCGATATTAGCGCCGTTGAACTAAAGGCCACTTTAGAATTTTTAAATCAAGATTCTGGTGTTAACGGGGTTTTAGTGCAGCTGCCTTTACCAGAGCATTTACCGACTGACGAAATTATGGCGACCTTAGATCCAGAAAAAGATGTGGACGGTTTTTTAAAAAATCATCCGGCTGAAGTAATTTCCCCGGTGGCCGCGGCGGTTTCGCTGATGCTCGCGCGGCAAAATCTTGATCTTACTCAGACTCAATTAGGAATTTTACATAACTCAGAAATATTTGGTGAAACCTTAAAAGCAGTTTTAGAAAAAAGTGGTTTTAAAAAGATCGCTTTACTTGGCAATCAGGAGTTGGCAAAAATTGGTACCTACGATGTGGTAATTAGCGCTTTAGGCAGACCACATTATTTATCGGTAAAAAAATTAAAATCAGGGGCGGTAGTTATCGATGTTGGCACGAGCGACAAAAAAGGGGTGACTGTTGGTGACCTTGATCCGCAAGGAGTGGATAAGTATTTAAGTGCTTATTCTCCGGTTCCCGGTGGCGTTGGCCCGCTAACAATTGCCTTTTTATTTAAAAATGTTCTCGCTCTCTATCGTCGTCAGTAAAAAACCTAAATCATGACTGCTAAAAAACAACAACTTAAAGACCTCTTAAAGATTCATTTTGGTTATGAATCTTTTCGTCCTGGCCAGGAAGAAGCTTTAGATGTCATTTTAAATAATCAAGATACGGTTGTTATTTTACCGACTGGTGGCGGCAAATCTTTAATTTATCAATTACCCGCTTTAGTTTTAGATGGGGTGACGATTGTGATCTCCCCGCTCATTGCGCTGATGAAAGATCAGGTTGATTCTTTAGAAAAAGTTGGTATTCCGGCGACCTTTATTAACTCGTCAATTTCACCACTAGAGATGTCGGCTCGTTGGGAGCGAGTGGCGAGCGGTTATTATAAAATTGTTTATTTAGCTCCCGAGCGTTTTTATAATCAAAACTTCTTAGCGGATTTAAAAAAAATTAAAGTTTCTTTATTAGCGATCGATGAAGCCCATTGTATTAGTCAGTGGGGGCACGATTTTCGTCCCAGTTATTTACGCTTAAAAGAGGCCGCTAAATTAATGGGGCGACCACCGATAGTTGCTCTTACAGCCACAGCGACGCCAGAAGTTCGCGAAGATATTGTGGCCCAGTTACAACTCAAAAATCCGGCGCAAATTGTGACCGGTTTTTCGCGACCTAATTTACAATTTGCGGTTGTTCAAGCCAGCAATAATCAAAAAGTACAATATATTATTGATACTGTTAGTGACGAAAAGTTAGGTTGCGGGATAATTTATACCGGCACGCGAGCGAAGGCTGATGAGTTAGCTAACTTACTCGTGGCCCAAGGGGTAGAGGCGGTGGTCTATCACGCCGGTTTAGATGCCAGTAGTCGTGCTTGGGTTCAGGATAGTTTTATCAGTGGTCAGGCGCGCGTTGTTATTGCGACGAATGCTTTTGGCTTGGGGGTTAACAAAAAGAATGTTCGTTTTGTTATTCACTATGACTTACCGGGAACAATAGAGGCTTATTATCAGGAAGCTGGTCGAGCCGGTCGCGATGGTTTACCGAGTTTTTGTTTATTATTTTACACTCCTCAAGATCGATATTTGCGAGAGTTTTTTATTAAAGGTGATAATCCTGAGCCACACATCATCCGAGAGGTTTATGATTTACTAGTGCTCTGGTCTGACAGCAATGAAGAGATTGGCCAAGACACGGTTTTGGTTACTTATTCGGAAATTATTCAGAATCTATCAGAAAGCGTTCCGGAAATGGCTGTGGGTACTGTTTTAAAAATTTTAGAAAAAGAGGGTTATTTATCTCGCCCGAATGAAAAAACTAGCAATGGTTTTTTAAAGGCTAAGGCTAATTATGATACTTTACTTAACTCTATTTCTCGGCGAGCGAAAACACAACTAGAGGTGGTTAATGCCTTATTTGAAAAATTTGCCGCCGAATTAAAAAGTGGGTGGGATTTTAATTTGGAAGAAACCGCGACTATTATTGGGGTTAAAAAAGAGTCTTTAAATCGGACCATCAAAAAATTAGCCGAACAGGATCTACTGGAATACCGCCCGCCCTTTAGAGGGACAGAGATTAGGATTCTGAAAAAAGCGCGCGGCGAAGATTTAGATTTAAATTTTAAAGCCTTAAAAGAAAAAGCAGAGCGCGCTTATGAAAAATTAGATGAGATGGAGCAGTATGTTTATCAGGTTGGCTGTCGCGAGCAGTATATTCTTAAATATTTTGGAGTTTTAGATGCCAAGGAGTGCGGCCATTGTGATCGCTGTTTAAAGGCCGCTCGTCACCTGTCTAAAGGCGGCAAAGATTATCGCCACCGCGAATATCTAAAATAAGTATGACTGAACTAGAAGAAGCTTTAGAAAAAATTGTTCGTGAGGGTTATGACAAAATTGCTCCCGAGTTTGCGACTTCTCGTCGTCGGGGCAGTGGCCCTAAAATAGAGAAATTTTTAAGCTACTTGCCTAAATCTGGAAGCATTTTAGATTTAGGCTGTGGCTCGGGACGGCTGATTCCTTACTTGTCTCCAGAATTGGAATATTTAGGAGTTGATCCCAGTCCAAAATTGCTAGCGCTGGCTAAAGAAGCTTATCCTCAACACCGTTTTAAACAAGGTGATTTTTCAGAGGCTGATCATTGGGGGCAGTTTTCGGCCGTTGTTAGCTTAGCGGCTTGGCACCATTTAGCTAGTTCGGCGGGGCGCCTTGAAGCCCTTTCTAAAATGGCTCAAGCTACTTTACCGGGTGGGGTAATAATAATTAGTGTTTGGAATTTTTGGGGGCGCTTAAAAAGACGGCGTCAACTGTGGCGCAATTTCTGGTTACGCCCACGTTTAGGGGGTAAACGGTTAGCGGCTAATGACCTTCTTTTTCCTTGGAAAAATCAAGCTGGTGAAACCATTGCCCTTCGTTATTATCACGCCTTTTCCCGGATTGAGATTAAGAAGTTGTTAAAGAGCGCCAAGGCGCGCCCGGAAGATTATCGCTTAATTAGTGATGCGGATAATCATTGGCTGATTTGGCGTCCGTCAGCCTAGGCCTTGACACCCCGTGGGGGTATGGTGTATACTTCTAGGTATGAAAACTAACGAGCAACGAATTAATAATATTATTGGTCAACTAAACGGAATTAAACGTTTGCTGGTTGAGCCAAAAACTGATTGCTTTCAAGTAATCACTCAATTAAAGGCGACCAAGGCGGCTCTTGATTCTTTGGCCACTAAAATTCTTAGTGACGAAGCCTTGCCTTGTTTGGCAAGCGAGCCAGCTAAGCAAACCCAACTTAATAAAATTTTAAAAGAAATTGTTAAATAAAAAATTTATGGCTAATGTTTTAGAGATTAACAAAAACCAGTTTGCTGGCGAAGTTCTTCAGTCGGAGCAACCAGTGTTAGTGGATTTTTGGGCCCCCTGGTGTATGCCTTGTCGCCTGATGAGTCCCACTTTAGATGAATTGTCAAAAGACCTAGAAGGTCGTCTCAAAATTGTTAAAGTTAATACCGAGGAGCCAGAAAATCAAAGCCTGGCGGTAGAATACCAAATTCAAAGCATTCCGAATTTAAAACTCTTTAAAAAAGGTGAAATCGTAGCGGAATTTGTCGGTTTACGATCTAAAGATAGCCTCAAGTCTGATTTGGACGCTTGGCTTTAAGAGGTTTAAAAAATATTCATAAAAAAAACGAGCTTAACGCTCGTTTTTTGTTTACCTATTGACAATAATTCGTAAAAGAGTTAGAGTGTAGCCTAGTCTTTAACAATTAAATAGGAGGATATGGAGGTAAAAAAAGTCTCAAAAGAGTATTACCTGGCTTTAGAAAAGAGGGTAAAAGAGTTTGAAAAAAGCATTCAAATGTTGCAGCGACTATCTCGAGAAGATAAGAATTTGGGCGTAGATACCAGTTTTGAAAGCGGCGAAGAGAAGATTTTGCAACGGCAGCTTAGAAAGGCAAAGGCCGACTTGCATTCTGTTCAGGCCGTGGCCAATCCTAAAGACAGTGGTGTCGTTCAGGTTGGTTCCACGGTCACTCTTCAGGTGAATGGAGAAATTCATGATCTCCGACTTGAAGGTGTCGCCTCTTGTGCCGGTGTGATTACTACCGATGCCCCTTTAGGAAAAAAACTCTTAGGGAAAAGTAAAGGAGCGATTATAAATATTCAAAAAAATCGCTACAAAATTTTAGAAGTTACGGCTAAAAGTCTGTAAATCATGGTACGGGAAAACTTAAAGTTTTTCCGTATTTTTTTTAAACAAAAAGACTGTCAGTCAAGACAGCCTTTTTTATATAGAGATTTAAACTCTTATTTATTCGCAAGCGGCGGCGACAGCGGAGTTAGTTGTTCCGACGCCTAGACCAGGAGCTGGCGAGGCGGAGGGTAAGCTGGTGTCATTACACTCTTCGGGAGCATTTTCAAAGGCGGCGCAAATAGTGTTTAGCAAGCTGACGCTATCGCGAGCGGGAGAAACAGTGGCACCATTGATTACCAAGGTTGGGGAACCACCGACTCCGTATTGGTCATTATCAGCCTTATAAACGTCGAAGCCTGGATAGGAGCCACTGTAACCAATATTATTCTCAAAATTTTCAGTGACTTTATATTCATTATCAGTGGCGGTAATACAAGCATCGTTTTGGGTTTTATTTATGCCGGCTTCAGCTAAACAGCCTTCAGTATCACCTTCTTTAGTGAAGCATTGAACGTAATCACTTAACTTGTCGCCCTGCTCTTTCTGGATGCAGTATTGAACTAAGTTTTCTTCAATTTCCTTCTCACCGTGCATGATATAGTCATTGAACTTTAATTCAAAATCAATCTTATCTCCTAAGAGATCAACAACCGGGAAGATTCCTTTTTCCATTTGTAAACCGTAAGGGCAATAACTCATCACGAATAATTCAACTGTCGGTTTTTCTGATTTAGGTACATCTTGAACTGGCACTTCTCCATCGGCATTGTCACTAGGAGAGGCATTAGCCATCTCTTCTCTAACTTCAGCAATATCTAAAGCTTGTGGAAAGAAAAGTTTACCATCGCGAGAAAGATAGGAATCAACCATTTGTCCGGCGCCAACATCCATTTTTAACTTATATAAATCGTACTCTTCGCTTACTTCTTTTACCAAGGCAACGCTTCCGGGTTGCATTAAAAAAGAATTAACAAAATTTTCTCCTTGGGCGGCAGCCTCTTTTTTACTAATCGTGCCTCGGTTATTTAAAACAATTCCCAAAATAACGGCCACGACTACCAATAAAAGAACAACCCCTAAGAGAAGATTATTTTTTTTCTTCATAATTTTCTTAAATTATTAATTACTTTATAAAAAATCAATGAACTTATTATAGCTAAAAACAAACCAAGCGTCAAAATTACTAAACCGTACGGTTTAAAAAATTTTCCAAATCTTCAGGGAGCTTAATTTCAAAAACTTTATCTTCGCCGGCCGGGTCGCGAAAAGCTAAACCTTTAGCAACCAAAAACAATCTACCTAAATTAACTTTTTCATTTTTAACTTTCGTTTTTTTAGTGTGGTAAAGAGTGTCGCCTAACAAGGGGTGTCCATAAGCAAAAAAATGAACTCTAATTTGGTGAGTTCGTCCGGTTTTTATTTTAACTTCCAATAAGCTGTAGTTAACAAATCTTTTTAAAACAATAAATTTTGTGAGTGCTACCCGGGCCTGCTTATGAGCGGCTACTAAACCCCGGTCACGATTATTTAATTGTTTTTTCGCATTTAAATTGGGGCCCGTAAAAGGGAGAGCGACCATGCGATGTCCGGACTGGGAGCGGTTAATGGAAAAATTTAGGGTGGCCTCGTCTTTAGTAATTTGACCATGAACTAGAGCCCAATAAGTTTTTTCTACTTTTCTAGTTTTAAAAAGTTTTTTAAAATATTCCCAAGCCAGATTAGTTTTGGCGACAATCATTAGTCCGCTCGCCTCTCTATCTAAACGATGGACAATTCCTGGGCGCAGCGGATCATCACCAACCGCACCGATATCGGGGTAATTCTCTTTTAACCAATCGGTCAAAAGAGGACCATTAACTCCGGGGCCACCATGGACAGTCCAACCTGCCGGTTTGTCTAAAACCAGATAGTCTTCTGTTTCCCAAATAATTTTTGGTTCCGACATATATTAACGGCGTTTAAGAATTTGTAAGTCAGCCTTGGTTATTCCCTTTAAAAGGTAAAGGCTAATAAAATAAATTAAGCTAGCGCTAGTAATAAGAGTTAATAGGCCGAACCAATTCCAGGCCCAACTTTTAGGAAGAGCTACAATAAAGAGGCCCATAATTAAGGCGGCGAGTAGTGATTTAAGTGTGACTTTAAAATGAATCTTAAAGTCGGTGTGTTTTTTTACTAAGCGGATTGCTAAATAGGCTATACCCCATTCGCTATAAAGAGTCACTAAGGCGGCACCTAAATAAGACCAACGCGGAATTAGTAAAACATACAAAAGCAAAGAACTCAAGGCGATAAAAAGGTAGGCACCAATAATTTTCTTTTGCTGGTCGGCCGCTAAAATGGCATGGGAAAAAATACAGCCAATAAAAATGCCGGCGACCGCTAAAATGAGAATTTTTAGAATTAGCCCACTGGCGGCAAATTCGGATCCTGCCAAGAGCGTCATAACCGGATCGCCTAAAATGAAGGTGCCAATTACTAGGGGAAGCGCC
>Ga0172378_10001881_pt1 | contig 19502 bp, 18 predicted proteins | sample GrowelOW332metaG_FD_119755 | JGI IMG/M metagenome (GOLD analysis project Ga0172378, IMG submission 119755) | Groundwater microbial communities from an aquifer near a municipal landfill in Southern Ontario, Canada - Pumphouse #3_1 metaG | ecosystem: Environmental > Aquatic > Deep subsurface >... | reverse complement strand
GCAAAACTCATCACTTTAGCTGATGCTAAACACTTACATCTTGGCTCTCTTGCAGAAAGCAATGAAAGAACTATTAATCAATACATCCACCCAGATGTACTTGATACTTGCCAACTTTCTATGGGTTTAACCCATCTTGAAGAAGGTTCTGTTTGGAATACAATGCCAGCTCATACTCACGAGAGACGTATGGAAGTTTATTTCTACTTTGAAATTCCATCAGATCAAGTAGTCTTCCATTTTATGGGTGAACCAAACCAAACTCGTCATATTGCTATGCACAATGATGAAGCTGTTATCAACCCAAGCTGGTCTATCCACTCAGGTTGTGGTACTAGAAACTATACTTTTATCTGGTCAATGGCTGGTGAAAATAGAACATATTCAGATCAAGACTGGATTAAAACTGAAGATTTAAGATAGGAGAAATAAAATGAGTGTTGATTTTTCATTAACTGGAAAAGTTGCTTGGGTAACAGGCGCTTCCTATGGTATCGGTTTTGCACTTGCAACTGCTTTTGCTGCAGCTGGCGCAAAAATTGCCTTCAATGATATTAATCAAGATCTTGTTAACAAGGGAATTGCTGCCTACAAAGAAAAAGGAATCGATGCAAAAGGTTATGTTTGTGACGTTACCAATGAAGAAGCAGTTCAAGAATGTGTTAAGAAGATTACTTCAGATTTAGGAGTTATTGATATTCTCGTAAACAACGCTGGAATCATTAAGAGAGTTCCAATGTGTGAAATGAGCGCTGCAGATTTTAGAAAAGTAATAGACATTGACTTAAATGCTCCGTTTATCGTTTCAAAAGCTGTAATTCCAGGCATGATCGAAAAAGGTCATGGTAAGATTATCAATATCTGTTCTATGATGAGTGAACTTGGTCGTGAAACAGTATCTGCTTATGCAGCAGCTAAGGGCGGTTTAAAGATGCTTACTCGTAACATCTGTTCAGAATATGGTAAGTACAATATTCAATGTAATGGTATTGGACCTGGCTATATTGAAACTCCTCAAACTGCACCTCTTAGAGAAAGACAAGCAGATGGTTCTCGCCATCCTTTCGATTCCTTCATCATTGCAAAAACACCTGCTGAAAGATGGGGCACTACTGAAGACTTACAAGGACCTGCAGTGTTCTTAGCTTCCGATGCTTCTAACTTTGTTAATGGTCACGTGTTATATGTAGATGGTGGTATTCTTGCTTACATTGGTAAACAACCACAATAATTAAGTAATACTTATACAACAGAAGCTGTTTCTATTAAAGGGAGCAGCTCCTGTTAGTTTCTATTCACGCTATTAATTCATTGCTTTTAACTTTCTATTTAAGCATTTCTTAATCAGCTTTGCGTTTAAGAATCCTAAATACCTTAGGTATAAAGAATAATATATATAGCAACATATATAAGTACCAAAAGGCAGCATTCAAATAGCCTAAATTGCACCAAAAAACAGATTTTAAGAAGCCTTATCTTTTTCTTTGAGATTTAGAATTAACTTGATATATAATGAGAACTATGAAAACTAAACCTAATTTTGAAAAAGAAAAATGTGTAGTACTGTTTATTGGTGCTCATCCAGATGATATAGAGCTGAATTGCGGAGGACTTGCAACTCAGTTTAAATCCAAGGGTAGTGATGTGTATTTTCTGTCGATTACAGATGGAAGTGCAGGGCACTATAAACTAGGGCGTGAGGAATTAAAAGATATAAGGATGATAGAATCTCAAAATTCTGCTTTTGTAATAGGCGCACATTCGCTTAATTTAAAAGAAAGCGACGCAGAACTTGAGCCTTCCTTAAAAGTTAGAGATAAGTTGATTAAAAGAATTAGAGAGCTTGAACCGGATATTATTATCACAAATAGAGCCAATGATTATCATCCAGATCATCGTTATACCGCACAACTGGTCAATGATGCATCCTATTTATTGATAGTCCCCGCAGTGGTTCCAACCGTACCCGCTCTAAATTACTCACCCTTAATAATGTACTGGGCTGATAATTTTAAGAATCCTATGCCTTTTACTCCTGATATCATCATTGAAGTCGATTCTGTTATGGATAAGAAACTAGAAATGATTGCTTGTCATGAAAGCCAAGTATTTGAATGGCTTCCTTATACCTATAATGTTCTTAATATGGTACCACCTAAAGAAAACAGAGAAGGACGAATACGATTTCTTAATATGCTCTATTCCTTTTTACCTTCACATTCAATTTCTACCACTTATAAAGAGGCAGTTGTTGAACGCTATAAGGAGGAGAAGAAAGAATGCGAAGCTTATTGTAAGTCAGAGTATGGCTATCAATGTAGTGAGGATGAATTTAAAACGCTCTTTGAAGGGCTATAAATAATTAAAGCTGCTTCAATAATTTGAAACAGCTCTAATTTTGGTTAAAGTTTTTACTAACCTAGTAAGGCTTTGTAGGATGCAAGGATATCATCTCCTTGGCAACCTGCGAGTACTTTCTTAGCTAAAAGCTTTCCAAGTTGTACACCTTCTTGATCGAAAGAGTTTAAGTTCCATAAGAAACCTTGGAACATTACTTTGTTTTCGAAGTGAGAAAGCAGAGCTCCTAAAGCTTCTGGGGTAAGACGCTCTGCAAATAATAAAGAAGAGGGACGATTTCCTTCAAATTGTTTGTTAGGATTCTCATCATCTTTACCTAAAGCAAAAGCAACTATTTGAGCTACTAAGTTAGCGTTAAGCTTTTCTTGGCTAGTGGAGCCTGCAGTTACAATATCTTGCTTTTCTTGGGTATTCTTAAAACCAATAAATTGAAGAGGAATGATATCGGTACCTTGGTGTAAGAGTTGGTAGAAACTATGTTGTCCATTAGTTCCGGGCTCTCCAAAGATTACTGGACCTGTAGGGTAAGTTACTTTTTGACCAAAACGATTCACATGTTTTCCATTCGATTCCATATCAAGTTGTTGAAGGTGAGCTGGAAATCTTGAAAGTGCTTGAGAATAAGGAAGAATAGCTGTAGAAGGATAAGAGTAAATATTTCTAAGATACATTCCAATTAAGGCATCCATCATAGAAGCATTCTTTAATACATCTGGGTTGAGAGCATTTAAATCTTCTTCTTTTGCACCGTTTAAAACAGCTTTAAAGGTATCGAAACCAAAAGCAAGAGACAGTACAACACCACCAACTGCACTGGTTGAAGAATAACGACCACCGATGTAATCATCAATAAAGAAAGAAGCAAGGAGTGAGTCATCTTTAGCTAAAGGACTTGTTTTACTTGTAACTGCTACCATGTGTTTGTTTGGATTTAAGTTTGCAATTGGTGCACTCTTTAAAGCCTCAAGAACTAAATCACGGTTAGTTAAGGTTTCTTGAGTTGTACCAGATTTTGAAACTAGAATGAACAAGGTTGTTTCAAAGTCGATGGTTCTAATAACGGCCGCTGCATCATCAGGATCAACATTGCTGATAAATTTAGCATCAAGAGTCTCAAGCTTCTCGCCATCTGCATAACCTTTTAAAGCTAAATAGAGAGCTCGTGGACCTAAGTCTGAACCGCCGATACCAATTTGGCAAACAGTAGTAAATTTCTTACCAGTGGAGCCTTTAATCTTACCACTTCTAACAGCGGAAGCAAAGTCTTCAATTTTTTTGAGTTCACCAAAGTAAAAAGCTTCTTTATCCTCTCCATCTTTTTCAACTTTAGCTTTTAAATTATTGCCACGAGTTAAATGGTGGAGAACTAAACGCTTTTCCCCTGGATTCATTTCTTCTCCAGAAAGAACAGCTTTATATTTCTCAATTAAACCAGCTTCTTGGCTTAAAGCTTGAAAAATAGATAAAATATTATCATCAACTGGCATTGAAGCATAATTATATGTCAGTTTTCCGCCTGATGTAATATTGCATTTTTCGATTCGCTCTTTTGATAAAAGTGAATTTAGTTTGACTTTTGGCGCTTGTGATAAAGCCTTGTACTCCTTGAGTACTTCTAAATCTTGATATTCCATTTTTAACTCCTCATTCTTGAATCTCTGGGATTCGAGTTTGGAAACTTTCTAATAAATCTTCTTTAGTCATGCCCTCTCTAAGAATGATGAAAATAGTATCGTCTCCTGCAAGAGAACCTAGAATTTCTGGTAAATTCAATACATCTAAAGCAAAACAAACACTATTAGCGTGCCCTGGGCGTGTTTTAATAACACCAAAGTTATTACTAAATTCTATAGATAAAATACCTCGTCTAACATCTTGAATATAACTTTTTTCAGATTCACTGATTAAATCATTCTCTGGTAATGCATAATAATAGCCTGACCAACCATCAGATATTTTTCCAACCTTTAACATCTTCAAGTCTCTAGACAAAGTAGCCTGGGTTACATTGAAGCCTTCTTCTTTTAACATATCAAGAAGAGTATCTTGGTTGTCTATTCGGCTATTTTTGATGATTTCTTTAACTACGCTGAGTCGATTATGTCGTTCTTTCATGGTAGCTCCTTATGCAATATTTATGCATAAAATATACATCTAAAACTAGCTTTTGTGCAAGGATGAATCGTTGGTTTATTTATGATATCACTTAAAGGTCATAAATAACTGTTTTTTTGACAAATTAAGTAACTATTTAAAGGATTAATTTGCATTTATTGAACTAAAGTAATATGATTTTCCTAATAGGAGATTACCTTATGGCACTTTGGATTATTTTAATAGTTCTCGCAATATTAATTATTGCCTTTATTTCGATTTATAACTCTTTGGTTGGACTCAGAAATCAGAGTGAAGAAGCTAATGCTGCGGTTGATGCTCATCTTAAACAAAGATATGATTTAATTCCTAATCTAGTTGAAACTGTAAAAGGTTATACTAAACACGAAGAGGGCACTTTGACAGCTGTAATTGCTGCAAGAAATGCTGCAATGACCGCTACAGGTTTTGAAGATAAACAAAAAGCTGAAAATGTTTTAAGTGGTACCTTGAAAAGCTTATTTGCTTTAACCGAAGCTTATCCTGATTTGAAAGCTAATGCGAGTTTCTTAAACTTACAAAATCAATTACAGAAAATTGAAACAGATTTGTTATCTGCTAGAAAGTACTATAATGCTGTAATTAAGAACCTCAATAATAAGATTGATATGTTCCCTTCTAATCTTGTTGCTAAGATGGGTAAGTTTGAAAAGAAATCTTATATTGAGATTGAAAACGAAGCTAGAGCTCGTGTTGACGTAAAGTTTTAAAAAGGTAATAAATGAAGAAATTTATTCTGATATTCTTAACCCTAGTCTTGGGGTTGTCTGTTGTCTTTGCTGAAAACTTTACAGTGGAGCAGTATGATCTCGACATCGCTGTCTCCATAGATAGGGTTTACACCGTTAATGAGCATATAGTTTTGAATTATACAACTCCCTCTCATGGGTTTTATCGTTCAATTCCCTATCGCTATGAAAGTGGAAAAGAAGCTAAAGTCACCAATATTAAAGTAGATGAGAATTTTGATAAAGAATATGCTGGTTCTAATATTGATTTGAAAATAGGCGATGCTGATAAACTCGTAAAAGGGATGAAAGAGTATAACATCAGTTATATATTTAACCTTGGTGATGATGGATATCCAGATTATGATGAGTTTTACTACAATCTAGTCGGCGACGGTTGGGCAACCGATGTTAAGAATATTAGTTATAGCATCACTTTTCCTAAAGCAATTACAGCTGATCGTATTTGGTTAACAAGTGGAGCTTTTGGCTCAACGAACCAAAGTAAAGAGTATCAGTTGAACAATAACAATACTGTTATTCAAGGAAAAGTGAGTAAGCTCGCTGATAATGAAGCTTTAACACTAAGAGTTGAAATGGATCCAGGCTTTTTTGAAAATGCATGGGTTAAGAAAGATTTCACCTACCTAGGAGCTATTGCAATTATCTTAAGTGGAATTGCTTTTATCTTCCTCTTTATTATGTTCTATAAAAAATATGGTGTAGATAAGCCTTTAACAGTAGTAGTGAATTTTGAAGCGCCTAATGGTCTATCACCTCTTGAATGCGGTTATGTAATTGATTCTTCTGCGGATGATAAAGATGTGGCGAGCATGATTTTCTACTGGGCAGATAAACGCTATTTAACAATTGAAGAAGTTGATAAGAAAAAAGATAGCTTTATTTTTCATAAAATCAAAGAACTACCAGAGACTGCCTCTAAAGCTGAAAAAGAGTTATTTAATGCTTTATTTAGCAAAGGGGACGAATCTAGTACAACCGATTTAGCAAAGTCTGGTTTTGCTACCAAGATAAATGAAAAGGTAAAACCTGAAGTTAAGAACTACTTTGTTAAAGAGAAGGCATTGATAGACCCTAAGAGCTTGAGTAAGAAAGGCTTGATGTGGATTTTTGCTTTACTCTTTACGATTATCTACAGCTTTGGAACTTGTATCTATGATTTAGATTTCATGATTATTGTACTTATAGGAAGTTTAATCTTCTTGGCTTTCTCCTTTTTGTTTTCTTCTCTTATGAAGAAATACAGTTATGTGAAGAAGAGTGCAAGAATTGGAATTTTGATAGGTTATATCATTGTTTCTATCTTAATCTTAGGTGCAATTATCTTTATTTCGGCTCTTGGAAATACTTCCTTGCTCTTAACCTTCATTTCTTTTGTCTTCTTTGTAATAGTTGCCATTCTTGCTTCCTTTGGCGGCAATGTGATGGAAAAACTAAGTGATTACGGACAGCATACAATTGAAAATGTATTAGGATTTAAAGAATTTATCGATAAAGTTGAAGTTGATAAACTGAAGCTGTTAATCGACCAAGATCCTGAATATTTTTATCACATTCTCTCTTATGCAATTTGCTTTGGCCTTGAAGATAAGTGGGCTAAGAAGTTTAATGGTATCTTTATTGAGCCAGCCTCTTGGTATACATCTTCCTCTTATACTGCAGGAGACTACTTCTTCTATACTGCAATGTATCGTAGATGGAACAATGCTTATAGAACACAAATATTCCCAGCTTCTTATCAAACAGGCTCTGGAAAAGGTGGCGCTTCTACCTTCTCAGGCTCTTCCGGTTTCTCCGGTGGTGGCTTTGGTGGAGGCGGTGGACGCTCTTGGTAAAAAACTAACTGCTTGCCTAAACGACAAGCAGTTTTTATTTTTAGAGGTTTGCAGCAATTTGGCTTGCAAGTCGTGCATTGTTTAAAACAAGTGCAATGTTAGACTCAAGAGAGGAGCCTCCTGTAAGCTTTTGAATTTTATCAAGAAGGTAAGGAGTTGTTTCTTTACCTTTAATTCCTAGTTGATTCATTTCTTTAATTGCAATCTCAATTTGATTCTCAATGTAAGTTTTGTCCATACTCATTTCTTGTGGAATTGGGTTGGTAACTAAAAGGCCTTGCCCTAAATTTAGGGCTTTTTGGGTATTCCAAAGTAAGGCAATTTCTTTAGGAGTATCGAGGCGATAAGTAACCTTTAAACCACTTTCTCTAGTATAGAAAGCTGGCAATTCTTCAGTTTGGTAACCAATAACATTAACTCCTTTAGTTTCTAGATACTCTAAGGTAAGATTTAAATCTAAGATAGCTTTAGCCCCGGCACAGACTACAATTACAGGAGACTTTACTAATTCTTCCATATCTGCAGAAACATCCCAAGTAGTTTGAGCTTCTCTGTGAACTCCACCAATTCCGCCTGTTGCAAAAACTTCAATACCTGCAAGAGATGCAATAATCATAGTGGCAGCAACAGTGGTCGCACCGTCAGCTTTGTTTGCAACTAGGTAGGGGATATCTCGTCGACTAGCTTTAGTAATAGCAGTCCCTTTTTTGCCAAAGTATTCCAACTCATCACTTGTAAGTCCGACTTTAAGTCTTCCTTTTATAATTGCAAGCGTTGCAGGAACTGCTCCATTTTCTCTAACAGTCTTTTCAACTAAAAGAGCTGTTTCAACATTTTTAGGGTAGGGCATACCATGTGATATGATTGTCGATTCAAGAGCGACAATAGGACGTTTTTCATCAATAGCTTTTTGCACTTCAGGTGCGATATCTAAATATTGATTCATTTATTAATTCCTTTATTCTAGTTTGATTAAGTTTATCTGAAATGGGAGACTCACTTTGCATCGTAATAATTGAGCATTCCATAGCAACTTTTATTATATCAAGAGGGGATAAATTATGCATTAGCGAAAAGCTAACTCCCGAACAAAAGGCATCCCCTGCTCCTGTGGTGTTGATAATATTATCAACGGTTGGATTTTCCACAAAGAGAGTTGTGGTTTTATCAAAATAGAGTGCCCCTTGTTTGCCTCTTGTGGCAATAATTGTCTCAACGCCTAACTCGATAAGCGCTTTACAGGCGTAAATTAACTCAGATTCTGTTTTAATAGTTCTTTTAGTTAGCGTCTCTAATTCTATTAAGTTAGGCTTAAGAATTTTGATTTTATTCAAGAAGGGCAGAAGCTTTTGACTTTTTGCACAAGAGACTGGGTCTATTAAGTTGTTAGGATTTAAAGAGAGAATGTAGCCAATACTTTCTTGTGGAATGTTGGTATCTATAATTACCAACTTTGCTTTTTTTATTAACTCTTTATGCTCTGATAATACCTCAGGGGTGAGATAGTTGTTAATCTCCATTTGGTTAATAGCATTTATCATCTCACCCTTTTGGTTTTCTATATATAGATAAAGACCTGAGGAATGTTCTACCTTATTAACAATTAGCTCAAGCTCAGGGTATTTTTCTAATTCCTTTTGTATTATTAACGAAAAGCTATCATTGCCCACGGTTGTTATGAAGGTAGTTTGTATACCTAATAAAGCAAGGTTAACTGCTATATTATGACCAACCCCACCGACAGTCTCTTTAATAGAGCCAAGGGTGGAATCACCCTTAATTAATAGGTTATTAGCCTTTCCACAAATATCTAAATTGGTTGCTCCAATTACTAAACAGTATTCATTCATGAAGATTATTTTAACATTAGAATGAAAAAGAGTGTAATTATTCTTATGTTACTATTGCAAAAACTGAAAACCTAACATTAGAATATAGGCAACGTGAAAAAGATAATAATTCTCTTAGTAATATTTTGTGTAATTACAGTTACTGCGGTATCTGCAGATTCCGCTACCTTTGACACCATGATAAATACTGTAACTCCAGGCTATGGAGAAATAGGTTATGGTTTATTTCCTGTTGCAACTTGCTTTCAATATGATAAGGATAACTTGACTTTAATAAAGGACTATAAACATAAAGCCAATGTTTCTTTAGAGAGTCAGTTTTATCTAGAAAATACCTCGATGGATTATACTTACGCTTATGATACAGGGCGTCCTAAATGGTATTTAACAAAGAAAGAACAAGAGAACTATAAGTATAAAAGTGGGGAATACTTTAATCCAAATGCCTATATAGATTTTTATTTAGCTCAACCTTATGGAACTAACCCAATTTCAAAAGGTGGTTCTTTAGGAACCCTTTATATAGGCCTTAACACTCACTTTTCTTTAGGCTTAGAATCTTTAGGTACCTCCTCTACCGGTAAAGGTTTCCTCTTTGTAGATGATAAAGGAAATACAGTAACACCTTTTGATTCTTATGTTTCAGCTTTTCCTTGGTTGTCTGGAAAACGTCAAGTTTTAACTAACTATCTTTATTTAGAGAGCTCCTTCAATTTTAATGAGAGCACAGGAAGGGATGCTTATGATGGTGCGTATGCAAGTGTAAGTTTTGAGTTTGGTCCAAGCTGGCTAGCTAATACAAATAGTAGTGGTGTGATGTCAAATTACTGGCGCGCTTCAGCTTATCTAGAAGAAAAGATAACGCTTTTTAATATTAGGCAAGATAATGACTGGAACTGGTTTACAGGCTACTTTGGCCATAGTAACAGTTTTTCCTATACAGGAGGGGATATAATACCTCAGTATAAGATAACAAGTGATAGACTTAGAGCTTATGTATCAGATCGTATCTGGTTGCATTTTGCATTTCCACAATTCTTAGTACCTGACTGTTACTCCTATATGGAATTCAGTTTGTATAATACCTATTATTTTGGCCATGTAGTAAATGAAGTAGACCAAAGTACTTTTGCTGGAGAGTATGCAAGCTATTTTTCAGCTTATTATCATCTAAGATTATTTGGATTTGTTAAATTTGAATATGATCTTAGTTATAATTTCTTTAGAGGAATTTGGCCATCTTTTTCAAGTTGGAATAATAAAGCAACTCTTACCTTTAGCGTGACCTTGTGAGGAATAGCATGAGAAAAAAACTTTTAATCATTATTTTACTATTTATAACCTTTAATCTTTCTGCTATTGGCTTTGGCTTTCATATTCTAGAAGTAAAAACTATGCCAGATTTCGGCGCAAACACCTTTCCAACCTCTTTATTTTATCAATTTAATTTTCCAATGCCTGACTTTTTAGCTGGAAATACCACGTTATTAACTTTCCGCTTAGATAACGGAATGGAAGAGCGACTTTTAAAACAGAACCCGGACGATGGTAGAATTATTGATAATGATGCTACTCTAAAAGAAGGGTTTGCTAATCAAGAGGCACGAAAATATACCACACATTATGATGAATTTTTATTAATCTACGAGCAAGGTTTCTTTGGTCAAGATTTAGTAAAATTCCATTTCTCTTTTGGTGGACGTTTTGAACTCTCTTTTGAACGCCTCTTTTGGATGTTCGATAATAAAAATACTGAAGGGTTGTTTTATAAGAGCCCAGATAAGCCACGATATCCTTCATCTTCTTGGGCGGGTGCACCAGAACTTGCGGGAAATAGAAATATTTTTCAAACCTTTTTAAACTTTGGTCTTTCCTTCAACTATTTAAAAGATGAAGAGACAGTTAAGAATGGAATTAGCCTAGATTCAATGTTACGTTTGAGCCCCATCTGGATGCCGTTAACCGATAAAACTGCAGATTTTATCTCGCTTTATAATGTTCTAAAAATTAATTATACCCCAATAGCGGTTTATCAGAAGGGAAACCATAAAGAATATACCAACTTTTCTCTCGTGCTCGGAAATGATTTATCCTATCGTTGGATTATGGGTGAAAAAGTTCCTTATTACATTCAAGGTGGCGTAATAACAGGAGCCTATGTACCTAATACAAGCTCTATTATTACAAATAGAACCTATGTATCGATTTATGGACCACAGATTGCCGCAAAAGATTGTTATCCTGTTGTAACCGGCTTCCATGAACTGGGTTATAGCTTTGGTGATATTTTAAATATGAACAGTAAAAATTCTTTTACTGCTTATGTAGGAACAATAGGCTTTAGAGCAGAATTTAATATTTATAATATATGTAGATTGTATTATCAGATGGGGTATGTTTATAAGACTGCCTTTAGCGATGAGACAAAAGTAATCACCAGTTTTGGTTTTACTTTGGGGGTGTAAGATGAAAAAGATAATATTAACACTAGGAATATTACTTATAGCTTTTTCAGCTTTTGCAGCCCCTTTTGTAACCGTTAAAGGTGCTTACGCTTATTCTGTTGATACTAATATTGCCTCAACTCCTCTTGTTAAGAGTGGTGATAATAACTATTTACAATATCGAACAGATAATCCTTATTTATCACGTTTAAACAATGGACTTCGTCTAGCAAGTGAAATGTATTTTTCCCCAAAAGGACGTTTTGGTCTATCGTTTGCCTTCGATATGGGAAAAGCGTATAACGCAACAGAATATGTACCTTCAAGTACCGATTCCTCAAAAGATTGGAACTATGTAGAGTCTGATGCGTTAGAGAGACAAAAGCTTTCATTCTTCTTTAGTGGTGGAGTTTCTTTTAGAGCTGTATTAAATCACTTTGATCTAGGTGTTAACTTAAGAGCTTCTTTAGGTTCTTATGATAGCTTTGATGGAAATATAATTTTGGGTTTAGTAACTGAGGCTTTTGTTAACTACTTTATTACTGATAATCTCTTTCTTTCCTCAAGTTTTACACTAGATACTCATTTTATGTATTTTTACCTAGATAATCCTAATAACTATTATTTGAAAAACTACTTGATGATGAATATTAGTGGAAGCATAGGCTTCGGCTATAGTTTTGGTGCGAGAGGAAATAAATGAGACGAAAGCTAATTGTTCTTGTAATTTTATCAGTTATAATTATTCCCTTAGCTGCTGCTGAGTTTAGAGGTGGTGCTATTGCGCTTGTTGATCGAGGGTATCTCTCAGATAATGCTAAAGCTAAGTTGAGTGATATTGCAGCCTATAAAGAAGGCTCCTATTTAAACATAATTGGACCACAACTTGAATTTGCTTACAGCCCTTTATCGAATGAGAATTTAGCTTTTGGAATTAAAGCCTTGGGCAGTTATGGCTTTGTAACTGGAATAAATGGCAAGCCTTATTTATCACGAAACAACGACTTTAGAGCAACTGCTGAAATTGGACTTACCTTTTCTTATAACTTTATGAAAACCACTGGTTTTTTCTTAGATGCAGGCTTCAATTATGACTGGTATAGAATTGCAACAACTAATCTTGAAAATGATAAAAAACCTGTTTCTTATGAGACTTTCAATGAATATGGAATAAAGGGAACTTTGGGAATAATAACTAGAAACCGTAATTCTTATTATAAGTTTGGTATTAGTTACGGGCAGAATCTTTCTAGCGAGATTAAAGGTTTTTCTTTAGGGATGTTAGTAGCCGGTGGCTTTATTTTTTGAAGTATTTGCAAATAAATACTTAATAACTTACAGATAACTAAAATTTGATAGGTAAAATTGCTTAATAATTCACTTTAAAGTTCATAAAAATGAGGTATAATAACTTTGAGGTATTATAATGAGTCAAATTTTATTAAAGAACTGTCAAGCAGTATTTTTATCAAAAGAAAAAGGATGTATTTATGGTGCTGATATTAGAATCAGCAAAAACACTGTTGAGGAGATTGGTAATAATTTAGTCGCTAAAGTAGGGGAAAGAGTTATTGATGCATCTAAATGCGTTGTGCTCCCAGGTTTTGTAAACACACACCACCACTTTTATCAGACGCTAACACGTAACTTACCAGCAGCTCAAAATTCAGAACTTTTTGATTGGTTAGTCTATTTATATGATATTTGGAAGAATATCGATACAGAAGCAATTTACTATTCTTCTCTCTTAGCAATGGGAGATTTGTTAAAAACAGGATGTACTCTTTCAACTGACCACCACTATCTTTATCCAAAGGCAATTGATGGCGATATCATGGCAACTCAATTTATGGCGGCAGATTTACTCGGTATGAGATTCTCTCCGACCCGTGGAAGTATGTCACTTTCTAGAAAGGATGGAGGACTTCCTCCTGATACTGTTGTTCAAGATGAAGATGCTATCTTAGCAGACAGTGAACGTTGTATTAAACAATTCCATGATCCTTCCTTGTTCTCAATGAGAAAGATTGCGTTAGCACCATGTTCTCCTTTTAGTGTAACAAAGAGTTGCATGAGAGATTCCGCTCGCTTAGCTCGTAAATATGGAGTCAGACTTCATACTCACCTTTGTGAAACCAAGGACGAAGAAAATACTTGTAGAAAGATGTATGGCATTCGCCCAGTTGAACTGATGAGGGAATGTGAGCTCATAGGCTCCGATGTCTTCTATGCTCATGGAATTTGGTTCAATGATGAAGAACTTAAAATCTTAAAAGAAACAGGTTCCCATATTGCGCACTGTCCAGTTAGTAACATGCGACTTGGTAGTGGAATTTGTAGAGTTAGAGAAATGCTTGATATGGGTATTAACGTATCTTTAGCAGTGGATGGCTCTGCTTCTAACGATAGCTCAGATTATCTATCTGAAGTTAGATATGCACTCATGCTCCAAAGAGTTAAATATGGTGCGGGTGCTCTCACCGTTCCTGAAGTTTTAACCATGGCAACGGTTAATGGTGCAAAAGCTTTGAACTTTGAACAGATTGGAAAGATTGAAAAGGGTTGGGCTGCAGATTTAGCACTCTTTGATATCTCAACCTTTGATTACGCAGGCGGACAATCTGATCCTGTCGCTTCTTTAATCTTTTGTGGTAATAATCATAATGCTAAATATACCATTGTTAATGGTCGCGTTGTGGTAGATGATGGTCGCCTTGTAGGTATCGATGAAGAACTACTTGCACAAAAAGGCAGAGAAGTTAGTAATAAGCTTTATAAGAAAGCTGGAATTATCTAATAAGTTAGGAAAAAAAATAAAGCTGTTGGATTCCAACAGCTTTAAATATGCCGAGCTTGTTTTAATTAGTTTCTCTGAAAGTGAGGTTTTTCTGTTCTAGGAAGAGCTTCGTTAATACGTAGTGCTCTACCATCTAGTTCCTTACCATTTAAAGCAGTGATAGCTGCTGTTGCTGCATCATCGTCGCTCATTTCAACGAATCCATAACCTTGAGATCTGTTTGTTTCACGATCTTTAACAATTTTAACTCTAACTACTTCACCATATTGAGTAAAGAAATCTTTGAGTCCATCTTCAGTGGTTTTGAAACTGATGTTTCCCACATAAATATTTTTAGCCATAAAAAACCTCCACAGGTCACCCTGTATAATAAGTGCTTTTTGCAAGATTCCTGTGTGTCACCAATAATTAGGCTCAGCATATTTTTGTCGACCATGAGAAGTACACTGCAAATTGCATACCTAAACGGTACCACGAAGGTTTTCATTTCGTCAATTGGAATTACTTGTATCTTTGTTAAAAAAACGCAACAATAGGGCATGAATAGCGAAATTAGTATATTAATTTTATCCATTTTCTTTATATTTGCAGTTATTGCCACTGGCTTGCTGTTATATAAGAAAAAATTAATCAACACAGAAGGTGCAAGAAAGTTCATACACATAGGTGTTTCTAACTGGATATTCTTCTGGTACTTTGGATTATTTGGTCTTTTTTATTCGATAATAGGACCTCTTTTTTTCATTGGTGCAAACATCCTTTTTATCTTTACTCCTTTGCGTTCGCTTCTTGGTTTGAATAATGTAAAGCGAGATATGGGACTAGTTTATTTTCCAATTGCATTATCGCTACTAGTTTTTTTAAGTTACAAAGGAATAGTGCCAAGAGAAATTACTCTTTGTTCTATTTTAGCAATGGGCTATGGTGATGGACTAGCCGCTTTTCTTGGTCAAAAATGGGGTAAGCATCAATACAAGATATTTGGTAACAAAAAGTCTCTTGAAGGCTCGTTAGTGATGCTTTTAATGCTAATATTTATCTGCTTCCTTTTCCTTGATTTACCATTTTATAAAGTACTTCTCCTTGCCTTTATTCCAACTTTCTTAGAAGCGTTTGTAGGACTTGGACTCGATAACCTAGCAGTTCCTCTTTCCTTTGCTTTATTAGGGACTCTTTTATGACCTATATCGATAATTTCTTATTCAACTTACCTCTTGTAAGTCGCATCCTTATCATTGTTGTTCTTATGAGTGGTATTTCAATTCTAGCGTATAAAAAACGCCAATTATCGAAATCTGGTGTTGCTGTTGCTTTTATCTTAGGCGGTGGCACCATGTATATCTTAGGTGTGGCAGGCCTTTCTGTTTACCTCTTCTTTTTAATAACTGCAGCAGTCATTTCAAAACTTAGCAAAAATATTAGAGGAATAAATAAGATTCAGAAGAAGGGTAGCTTTAGAGATTATTCTCAAGTACTTTCTAATGGAGTGTGTGCGTTTATTGCAGCCCTTATTTATTACTTTACAGGAAGAAGCGAATTTCTTGTAGTCTTTGTAGCTGTCCTTGCGGAAGCTTGCTCTGATACTTGGTCCGGAGATATTGGAGTTCTTTCTAAGAAAGGACCGCTTTCGATTATTTCTTTTACTCCTGTACCGCCAGGCCAGTCAGGGGGTGTTTCTCTACTAGGCTGTGGAGCTGGCTTGCTGTGTTCCTCGCTGTTTGGAATAATCTATTTTTCCCTCTTTAACTCTCATAGTTTATTTTTTACTTTCATTGTTATCGCCTCTTCTTTTATAGGAATGCTCCTCGATTCTGTCCTAGGGGCAACTATACAAGTGCATTATTATGATAAAGAGGAAGATTTGATTACAGAAAAAGAAGAAAAGAATGGAAAGAAACTTCCCGTCTACAGAGGCTTAAAGTTTTTTGACAATGATAGAGTAAATTTAACTAGCAATATCTTTACCTTCTTATTTGCTTGGGGATTAACATTTATCCACTAAAAATACTTGTCGCTTAATAAGTTTTTAATTATGTTATGTAGTGGTGGTACTTCCATCACAAAATATTATATTAGTTTTCAAGGAGAGAATAGAAAATGGCTAAACAACTACAATTTAATGAAGAGGCAAGAAAGTCTTTAGTTAATGGTGTTGAAAAGATTTCAAAAGCAGTTATGACCACTTTAGGACCTAAAGGTCGTTTAGTGTTGTTAGATAAGAAATATGGTGCCCCAACAGTAACCAAAGATGGTGTTTCTGTTGCAAAAGAGATTGAACTTGAAGATCCGTTTGAAAATATGGGCGCACAACTTTTAAAAGAAGTTGCTTCAAAGACTAACGATGTAGCCGGAGACGGTACAACTACCGCAACAGTACTTGCTTGGTCTATCACCAAGGAAGGCATGAAGAGTGTTGCTGCTGGTGTTAACCCAATGGGTATTAGACGTGGTATCGATTTAGCTGTAAAAGATGCAGTTGAAGAGATTAGAAAAGACGCTAAGATTATTCAAGATAAAGAAGAGATTGCTCAAGTTGCTTCTATTTCTGCAAATAACGATAGAACTATTGGTGATGAAATTGCAAACGCAATGGATAAAGTTGGTAAAGATGGTGTTATAACCGTTGAAGAAAGCAAGACAATTGAAACCACTGTAGACTTTGTTGAAGGTATGCAATTTGATCGCGGTTACCTTTCTTCTTATTTCTGCACAAACAGAGATACCATGAACTGTGTAATGGATAGTCCTTATATTTTAATCTACGACAAGAAGATTTCTAACATGAAAGATCTTCTTCCAGTCCTTGAGAAAGTTGCACAATCTGGCAAAGGCTTGTTAATCATCGCAGAAGATGTTGATGGTGAAGCTCTTGCAACCTTAGTTGTAAACGCTGTAAGAGGTACTTTAAACGTAGTAGCTGTTAAGGCTCCAGGTTTTGGCGACAGAAGAAAAGCAATGCTTGAAGATATCGCTATTTTAACCGGCGGACAACTCATTACTGAAGAACTCGGTATGAAACTTGAAAATGCAGATTTAGCAATGCTTGGTAGAGCTAAGAGCGTTAAAGTTGAAAAAGAAAATACAACTATTATCAACGGCGCTGGTTCTTCAGATGCTATTCGTGACAGAATTGCTCAAATTAAGAACCAGATTGTTGATTGTACCTCTGACTACGATAAAGAAAAACTTCAAGAACGTCTTGCAAAACTTGCAGGTGGTGTTGCAGTTATCAACGTAGGTGCTGCTACTGAAGTTGAATTAAAAGAGAAGAAACATAGAGTTGAAGATGCTCTTTCTGCTACTCGTGCTGCTATTGAAGAAGGCGTTATCCCTGGTGGTGGTGTTGCTCTTATTCAAGCTGTAAGAGTATTAGAGAAGAAAGATCTTTCTTCTTTAACAGAAGAAGAGAAGATGGGTTACAAGATTGTTATCCGTTCTCTTGAAGAACCAATTAGACAGATTGCTGAAAACGCAGGTGTTGATGGTGCTATCATTGCTGACCACTGTAAGTCAGAAGCGAAAGGTATCGGTTTTGATGCTAGTGCTATGAAATGGGTTAACATGGTAGAAAGTGGTATTATCGACCCAGTTAAAGTTACTCGTTCAGCATTACAAAACGCAGCATCTATTGCTTCTTTGATTTTAACCACAGAATGTGCAATTACAGATATTCCAGCTCCTGAGGCAGCTCCAGTTGCTCCAAATCCTGGAATGGGCATGATGTAAGTTTAGTTTAGGATAAAATATCCCCACTTTAGCAAAACTAGGGTGGGGTTTTGTGTTTTATTGCGATGTTAGATTGACGTTGCTATTAATAGCGTGATATTTTTAGATATTACAAAATAAAGTGAGGATTTATATGACTGGATCAATGACAACCACTCTTATTACCTTTGGTTTGATTATTTTAATCTTTTATTTCTTAATTATTCGTCCACAGAAGAAGAAAGACAAAGAAGCAAAAGCAATGATCGACTCAATGAAAAAAGGCGATAGAGTAGTCACAATCGGGGGTATTCATGGTACCGTAGTTACTGTTAAAGAAACTACTGTAGTAATCAAAGTTGATGATAATGCTCGTATCGAATTTACTAAGGGTGCAGTATCTACTGTTGTACAAAAGACAACTGCTAAACCTGCAAAGAAAGAAGATAAAGTAATTGCTGAAGACAAAACAGCAGAAAAAGTTAACACAAAAGTTGAAGACGCTGTTGTTACTGAAGAAGCAAAGACAGAAGAAACAAAGTAAATTAGTTTTATTAAGGAAGTTTGAAAAAAAATGAAAAAGTCTGGTCGTTTAATTACGATCCTTGTTGTTATTGCACTTGCCATACTATTATTGTATCCAACAATTAAATGGTATGTTTTTGTGCCTCAAGCAACAAAGGATTTAGCAACTGGATCAAATGTACAAATTCGAGAATATGCTCGTGGACAGGCCGCAAAGGATGTTAGAGCATTAATCGAAGTTGCACAAAAAGATCCTAACACTATTGTTGAGGGTGAATATAAGTATTTAATCTCTCTAGCAAAAGACAACTATAAGCTCGCTGGAAAGAAAGCTCCTTCACAATGGACAATTCAAGCAGTTTTTGCCGGTTTTAAAGATCAAAGTGCATTATTTGATGTTGTAGAAAGCCACTATAGAGAGCCTCTTGTAGAACTCAAGAAATTATCTGGTAAAGTTTTACAGTTAGGTCTCGATTTAAAGGGTGGTATGTCCATTCTTTTAGATGCTGATCGTGATAGCTATAATGCAAAGATTGGTAAAACCGCAAGTGATAGTGAAATCACCTTAGCCGTTACTCAAGATATTGAAATCTTAAATAACAGAATTGACCAATTTGGTGTTACCGACCCAGATATCAGATTACAAGGTGTTGATCAAATTCAGATTGAAATCCCAGGGGCTGCAGATCCTGAGCGTGTTAACTCCTTCCTTAGAGGAAAGGGTAGCTTAACCTTCCAAATGGTTGATGAAGAATTAACTTCTAAAGTAAGCTCTTATTTTGCTGCTAACCCAGCTCTTGCTTACAATGCTGATGGTTCTATTGCACAACCAGATTTCATCCCAGAAGGTAAAACTGTTGCAGGTTACTACACTGAAGACCAATATGGTATCGATGTACTTAGAAGCTTTGCAGTTTTAGATAGCGCAATTAGCTTAGATGGTGTTCACCTCGAAAGTGCAACTACCGATACTGATAACGTGACAGGACGCCCTGTAGTAAACTTCAAGTTAGATACTGAAGGTGGCAGAATCTTCTATAACGTAACAAGTCAGAATGTTGGAAAACCAATGGCTGTAGTTATGG
>Ga0172378_10001880_pt1 | contig 19505 bp, 24 predicted proteins | sample GrowelOW332metaG_FD_119755 | JGI IMG/M metagenome (GOLD analysis project Ga0172378, IMG submission 119755) | Groundwater microbial communities from an aquifer near a municipal landfill in Southern Ontario, Canada - Pumphouse #3_1 metaG | ecosystem: Environmental > Aquatic > Deep subsurface >... | reverse complement strand
CCTTTGCTATATATTCCATAAAAATATTGTAGCATTAAGGTATCCATTAATAAATTGGTAAAAAGAAAATATGTTTCGTAAGCAACAGTAATTCTTGCCTATAAAACATATTATACGAGGAGATTTGGTAATGAAATTAGTGGTAGGGTTAGGCAATATAGGAAAAGAATATGCAGGTACCCGTCATAATATTGGATTTATGGTGGTAGATGAAGTTGCACGCCGTTGGGGAGAAAGTACGTGGAAAAAGGCTGATAACGCCGTATACCTTGAACGGCGTATGCCGGAAAAAGTTTTTGTTATTAAGCCTACTACGTATATGAATTTAAGCGGCATAGCTGTGGCAGATTTTGTTAATTTTTATCATATTGAGGCTTGCGATGTTTTGGTTATTCAAGATGACCTAGATCTGCCTTGTGGTCAAATAAGGGTACGACGTAAGGGGTCTCCGGGTGGACATAATGGACTCAAATCTATTCAAGAGCATTTGGGTACCCAAGAATATCCCCGTATAAAAATTGGCATAAGTCATCCGGATCATGAGCGGAAGGATGTAATAGAGCATGTATTGCAAAAATTTTCCGGTGTTGAACGGGAAAACATAACAGAAGCAGTACAAAGAGCGACAGACGCCTTGGAAATGTGGCTTAAAGGTAATATGGATGAAGTTATGCAAGAATTTAACAAAAGTCGCTAAAGCTGGAAGCATTGTTACAAAAACAAATGAAAATAGGGTATTGCAAGAAAAAAGCCCTTGTGGTATAATCGTGGAACGTGAATAAGAACATAAAACTTTTTTATTTGTAATAGTAAAGTGAGGTGCTTTAAATGAAAGACGGAATTCATCCAAACTATGGCGAATGCAAGGTAACTTGTGCTTGCGGTAATACATTTATGACTGGTTCTGTAAGCAAAGAATTGCGCGTTGATGTTTGTTCTAAATGTCACCCATTCTTCACCGGTCAACAACGTAATGCCTCAGCTCGTGGCCGTATAGAGAAATTCAACAAACGTTATAAAAAAGAAGAAGCAGCAGAATAAAAACAAAAAAGAGCAACCTCTTAGGAGGTTGCCCTTTTTTGTTTTATACGTTAGGTTCTTTATTTAGACTAAGTTTTTTTTGCTTATGATATTCATAGCGTTTGCGACCTTCTTCAAAGGCTTGTTTTTCCTCAACAGTGTTTAAAGGCAAAGCAGGAACCGGAGAAGGTTTGCCTTTTTTATCTAAGGCTACCATGGTGAAAAAAGCTGAGAGAGCACGCTTACGGCCAATGGTTTCTAAATCTTCAACTTCAACGGTAACGGCTACCTCCATGGAGGTTTTTCCTACATATACCACTTGCGCTATGCAAGTAACCAGGTCTCCAATAATAATAGGCAGATGAAACTCTACTTCATCAATACGCGCGGTAACCACATTAGCGCGTGAATAACGCCTGGCAGCAGCGTAGGCGGCGGAATCCATTTTTTTAACTATTTCGCCACCGTGAATATTGCCGGCAACGTTTGCTTGATGAGGCATCATAACCTCACTGATGTAAATTATATTTTCGTTATCACTCATAAAGGAGCACCTTCTTTCAATTAATTCAATTTAAGGTAAACTTGAACTTTTTATATAATAAACATGATAACATATTAGTAACGCTCAGGCAATACCAAGGGCTTGCATATAAAAATTCACTATGTTATAATTTATTGTACTTAAGAAGGTAGTAATAAGTAAAGTGAGGTGCCTATAATGAAAGACGGAATTCATCCAAACTATGGCGAATGCAAGGTAACTTGTGCTTGCGGTAATACATTTATGACTGGTTCTGTAAGCAAAGAATTGCGCGTTGACGTTTGCTCTAAATGTCATCCATTCTTTACCGGTCAACAACGTAATGCCTCAGCTCGTGGCCGTATAGAAAAATTCAACAAGCGTTATAAAAAAGAAGAAGCAGAAACAACCGAAAAATAATACTTCGATAGCAGAGCCGATGCTCTGCTATGTTTGTATACAGGAGAAAATATGAAGAAAAAATTAAATGTTGGAGGACAGGCCGTAATAGAAGGCGTTATGATGCGAGGTCCTGGCAAAATAGCAGTAGCCGTGCGGCAGCCTGATGGAGAGATTATAGTAGACTTGCAGCCCACCGGTACGATTTCAGATAAATATCCTTTCTTGAAAAAACCTTTATTACGTGGTGTAGTAGCACTTTATGAATCCTTGGTTTATGGAATGAAGGCACTTTCTTATTCCGCGCAAGCCTCTGGCGAAGATGATGAAAAGCTAGATAGCAAAGAGATTGCCATGACAATAGCTGTTTCAGTTTCCTTAGCTATTATATTATTTATTATTATTCCTACTTGGTCCATGAAGTTTTTGCACACACATATACAAAGCGCAATAGTGTTAAATTTATCTGAGGGAATATTACGTATGGCTATTTTTTTAGCTTATATTGGCGGTATTTCTATGATGAAGGATATTCAAAGAGTTTTTCAGTATCATGGGGCGGAGCATAAAACAATTTACGCCTATGAAGCCGAGCTTGAATTAGAAGTTAGCAACGTGCGAGGTTTTTCCACATTACATCCTCGTTGTGGCACGAATTTTTTGATGATAGTAATGATTATAAGTATGTTTGTTTTTACCTTTTTAGGGTGGCCCAATTTATTTGAGAGAATTCTATCACGTATTATTCTTATGCCGGTAATAGCCGGAGTGAGTTATGAGATAATTCGTTATGCAGGGCGGCACATAGATAAACTGTGGGTTAGAACGGCTATTTGGCCGGGGCTGTGTTTACAAAAATTAACCACAAGAGAGCCTGATGATTCACAAATTGAAGTAGCGATTGCTGCTTTAAAAGCTGTATTACCGGAAGAAGAAAAAGAAAGTTTAGAAGAATTGGTGGATGAAAATGTTAGACAAGTTACAAGCAATTGAAGATAAATATTTAGACCTTGAGGCCAAAATCAGCGACCCGGAAGTTATTGTTAATCAGACAGAATGGCAAAAGGCAACAAAGGCACATGCTAAAATGTCTGAGGTAGTGGAAGTATTCCGGGAGTATAAACAACTGCTCCAGGATAAAAAAGATGCTGAGGAAATGAGCAAGGATACTGAAGATGCTGAATTCGCAGCCATGGCCCAAGCAGAATTAAAGGATTTAAAAGTTAAAATAGAAGATGCTGAGCAACGTTTAACAATGTTGCTTCTACCTAGCGATCCCAACGATGATAAAGATATTATAATTGAGATTAGAGGGGGAGCAGGCGGCGACGAAGCGGCTCTTTTCGCAGGAGACTTATTTCGCATGTATACACGCTATGCTGATAATTTAGGCTGGCATTGTGAAATGTTAGATTCTAACCCTACAGGGCTGGGTGGGTTCAAGGAAGTAATATTTCAAATTGCAGGCAAAGGTGCTTATAGCCGTATGCAGTTTGAAAGTGGCGTACATCGGGTGCAAAGAGTTCCGGATACCGAGTCCCAAGGGCGTGTTCATACATCAACGGTAACTGTGGCAGTAATGCCGGAAGCAGAAGACGTGGATATAGATATTAATCCTATTGATTTGCGCGTAGACACTTTTCGTGCCGGTGGTGCCGGTGGCCAGTGTGTTAACAAGACAGAATCCGCAGTACGGATGACGCATCTTCCCACGGGTATTGTGGCACAGTGTCAAGACCAGAAGTCCCAGTTGAAAAACCGTGAAAAGTGTATGAAGCTTTTAAAGTCCAGGGTTTTGACAGCTGCCCAAGATACACAAAGAGCGGCTACGGCTGAAGATAGAAAAAGTCAAGTGGGTACGGGTGACCGCAGTGAAAGAATTAGAACCTATAATTATCCCCAAGGCAGAGTTACGGACCATCGTATAGGGTTGACTTTACATAAGTTGGATAGCATTTTGAATGGTGATTTAGAAGAACTATTAAATGCACTCATTACAGCTAAACAAAGTGAGCGCTTACAACAGGTGAAATAATGGAGAAAGAAAAACCGGTTTGGACTATAGTGAAAATATTAGAATGGACAAAGCAGTACTTCGCAGATAAAGGTGTGGAAACTCCACGCCTTGATGCCGAGGTACTGCTTTGCGATGTTTTAAAATGCCAACGTATTAATCTTTATGTTAATTTTGACAAGCCTTTGGAAGAAGACGAGTTAAAAACATATCGAGGCTATGTTGCCAAACGTGCTAGTAATGAGCCCTTGGCTTATATAGTAGGGCACAAGGCTTTTATGTACAGTGAGTTTAAGGTTACAAAGGATACTTTGATACCAAGACCGGAAACGGAACTTTTAGTAGAGCAAGTGGTAAAGCTTAATGCCGACAAAGAGTCTGTAAAAATTCTCGATATTGGCTGTGGCAGCGGAGCTATTCTTGTATCGCTGCTGCAATTATTGCCCCAGGCCAAAGGAATGGCTGTGGATATTAATGCTGGAGCAGTAAAGATTACAGGAGAAAATGCTGCAAGCCTTGGTGTTGCCGATAGATGCTCAGAACAAGTTTCAGATTTATTCAGCGCTCTTGCTGTAGATAACAAGTTTGATGTTATAGTTTCCAATCCACCCTATATACCTACTAACGATATACCCGCTTTGGCAGCAGATGTTTTAAAAGAGCCAATAGGGGCGTTGGACGGAGGACCTGAAGGGTTGAATTTTTATGAACGTATTTTGCAAAAGGTAGGCGCTTTTTTAGAGCCTGAAGGAATGGTGGCTTTTGAAGTAGGTATGGGGCAAGGCAAAGCTGTTGCGCAATTGTGTCATAAGCAGGGTTTATCAATTACTGTAGTTTGTAATGACTATGCTGACATTGACCGCATGGTATTCGCTACTAGAGAAGGAAGTAAATATGCAAACGAAATTTTGGCACTTAAATAAAAATGCAAAGCTTGCACCACAACTTAAAGAGGCAGCTAACTTGATTAAAGCAGGAGAAGTAGTTGCATTTCCTACAGAAACAGTTTACGGGTTGGGAGCTAATGGTTTAGATGGTGATGCTGCTAAAAAAATATTCGCAGCTAAAGGACGTCCGGCTGATAACCCTTTAATTTTGCACATAGCAGATAAAGCAGCTATAAGCTTGTTGGCAGTAAATTTATCTCAGAGTGCGGTGAGGCTCATGGATAAGTTTTGGCCCGGTCCCTTGACACTAATTGTCAATAAGTCAGCTGTTGTTCCTGCAGAGGTAAGCGCAGGCTTAGATACGGTAGCCGTACGCATGCCTGACCACCCCATAGCGAAAGTATTGATTGAATTGTCAGGCTGCCCCATAGCGGCGCCTTCAGCTAATAAGTCGGGTAAGCCAAGTCCAACTAATGCAAAGGCTGTACAAGAAGATATGGAAGGCGTTATTGCCGGTATTATAGACGGGGGAGCCTCTGCTATAGGAGTGGAATCCACTATTGTTGATACAACCTCGGCAATACCAACTATTTTAAGACCGGGTGGTGTTACTTTAGAAATGCTGGAGGCAGTACTTGGTGCAGTAGAAATAGATCCGGGCCTTTTAAGGGCGGAGCAAAAGCCAAAAGCACCGGGCATGAAATATCGACACTACGCGCCTAAGGCAGAAATGTACGTAATAGAAGGTGTTTGCGCACCAGAGCAGATTAGCTTTTTTGTGCGGCAGGCCATAAAAAGCGGTAAAAAAATAGGCATTCTGGGGGATGCTTCAACGGTGGAAAACTTGGAACCTTCGTCCCAAACGGTAGTTTATTCTTGGGGTAAAACCCAGGCAGAACTGGCGGAGACGCTTTATGATTATTTACGCTGTTTTGATAAAGAGCAGGTAGATCTTATTGTATCCCAGGGTGTGTCTGAGGACGGCTTGGGTTTAGCAATTATGAACAGAATGCGCAAGGCGGCAGGTAATAATATTTTAAGGGCAGAAAATGGAAAACTTATCATACAAAGTGGAACAATTCCAAACTTTTTGTGTTAAAATATTGGTAGTTTAGTGAATTTCAAGAGAAAAATTACTAAAATTAAGGAGACTATTATTATGAAAATAGCAATGGGCAGTGACCATGGTGGTATTCATCTCAAAGAGCATCTAAAAAGCTACTTATTGGACAAGGGCTTTGAGGTAGAAGACTATGGTACTTATACAGAAGCTTCTGTGGATTATCCGGACTATGCCGCGGCAGTAGCTGAAGCGGTAGCGGCTAAAAAACAAGAATGTGGCATTTTGATTTGTGGCACAGGAATTGGTATTTCTATTGCAGCTAATAAAATAAAAGGTATAAGAGCTGCTTTGTGCGGAGACTGTTTTTCAGCGCAAATGAGCAAAGAGCATAATAATGCTAATATTTTGTGTATGGGGGAAAGAGTAATAGGCCTGGGGTTGGCAGAAAAAATTGTTGATACCTATCTAAATAGTGAGTTTCTAGGTGGACGACATGCTCGTCGTGTAGAAAAAATAATGAATTTAGAAAAATAAGGTGATGTAATGGAAAATCAGTCAATAAAGGTAGAGCTTAACGCCGCAATAGAAGAATTGATTTCTATAGCGCAGCCTCAAAAAGGACAAGTTTTGGTTGTAGGCTGCAGCACAAGCGAAGTAGTGGGTAAGAAAATAGGCACGGCCGGTTCTATGGAGGCGGCGGCAGAAATTTTTGCGGTTTTGCAAAAGGCAGTCCACAAACATGGTTTGTTTTTGGCAATACAATGTTGTGAACATTTAAATAGGTCCTTGGTAACAGAGGCCGCAGCCGCTGAGAAATACGGTTGGGAAGAAGTTAGTGTAAGACCGGTACAACATGCAGGTGGCGCGCTGGGAACACAGGCTTATGCTGGTTTCTCGCAACCGGTAGTGGTAGAAAAAATACAGGCTCACTTAGGGCTTGATATAGGCCAGACGCTTATAGGCATGCACCTTAAAAGGGTAGCGGTGCCGGTGCGGTTGGCGCAAAAAAAAGTTGGTGACGCAATGTTAACTGCGGCATGGACTAGGCCCCCCTTGGTTGGCGGCGCAAGAGCCGTTTACAAATAATATTTGGAGGTATGTACAATGAATTTAGAAAAATTAGCATTAGTTGACCCAGAGGTAGAAGCTGCAATTAACGAAGAATTAGGCAGACAACGTAATAAAATTGAATTAATTGCCTCTGAAAATTTTGTTTCTCCTGCTGTAATGGAGGCTATGGGTACTGTTTTAACAAATAAATATGCTGAAGGCTATCCGGGGCATAGATACTATGGTGGCTGCGAATACGTAGATAAAGTTGAAACTTTGGCTATCGACAGAGCAAAAGAGCTTTTTGGTGCGGAACATGCTAATGTACAACCTCATTCAGGAGCTAATGCTAACACTGCCGTATATTTTGCCTTTTTAAAACCTGGTGATGTTATTATGGGCATGAACTTATCACAAGGTGGGCATTTATCTCATGGCAGCCCCGTAAATATTTCGGGTTCATATTTTAACGTTGTACCTTATGGCGTAGATGAAAAAACAGAAACTATTGATTATGAGGAATTAGAAAAATTGGCTATGGAACATAAGCCTAAGATTATAGTAGCTGGAGCAAGTGCCTATTCCAGAACAATTGATTTCCAACGCATGGCAGATATAGCTCACGCCGCTGGGTCTTTGTTTATGGTGGACATGGCTCACATTGCCGGACTTGTGGCTACAGGCTTGCATCCTAGTCCATTCCCTTATGCCGATGTAGTGACTACTACTACCCACAAAACTTTGCGTGGACCAAGAGGCGGTTTGATTTTGTGTAAAGCACAATATGCTAAGGCAATTGACAAAGCTGTTTTTCCGGGAACCCAAGGTGGGCCTTTAATGCATATCATTGCAGCTAAAGCGGTTGCTTTAGGCGAGGCACTGAAGCCGGATTTCAAAGTATATCAACAAGGCATTATTGATAATTGCCAAGCTTTTGCTCAAGGGCTTTTAAAGGCTGGTTTCCGTTTGGTTTCAGGTGGAACAGACAATCATTTGGTACTTGTGGATGTGCGTGGTCAAGGTCTGACAGGCAAAACAGCGGAACATTTGTTAGATGAAATTGGTATTACCTGTAATAAAAACACGATTCCTTTTGACCCAGCCAGTCCTTTTGTTACCAGCGGTATTCGTTTGGGTACGGCAGCAGTTACAACCAGAGGGTTTAAAGCAGAGGATATGTTGGAAGTTGCAGCGATTATTGGTTTGGTGCTGAATAATCCTGAAGATGTAGCGGCGCAAAAAGAAGCAGCTGACAGGGTAGCAAAACTATGTGTAAAATATCCAATGTATCCGGGGTTATAAGAAAGGGGTTGCAAATATGACTTTACATGTATTAGATCATCCGGTTATTAATCATAAATTGACTATTATACGGGACAAAAATACTGACAACAAACATTTTCGGGAGTTGCTAGATGAAATAGCAATGCTCATGATTTATGAGGTAACAAAGGATCTGCCTTCCAGAGCAATACCGGTAGAAACACCTGTAGCAGCTACTATGGGTTCTGAATTAGCTGTATCCGGAATTACCATTGTACCAATATTAAGGGCGGGCTTGGGCTTGGAAAGAGGCGTAACTCAAGTAATTCCTAATGCTAAAGTTGGCCATATTGGTTTATATCGGGATCCGGAAACCTTAAAACCCGTGGAATATTATTGGAAACTACCGGAAGATAAAGAAGCTGAAATAATTGTAGTTGACCCCATGCTAGCTACCGGAGGCAGTGCCACAGCGGCAATTGCTATGTTGAAGAAAAAAGGCTATAAAAAAATAAGAATGATGTGTTTGGTGGCAGCTCCTGAAGGTGTAGCCGTTATGCAAAAAGCACATCCGGAAGTAGAAATTTATACGGCAGCTTTGGATGATCATTTAAATGAACACGGCTATATAGTCCCAGGTTTGGGAGATGCGGGAGATCGCATTTTTGGTACGGATTGATGATGCGTCCTGACTGGGACAGTTATTTTATGGAGATTGCCCAGATAGTTACTAAGCGCTCTACTTGTTTACGCCGCGCTGTTGGAGCGGTAATAGTAAAAAATAAACAAATTTTGGCTACCGGCTATAATGGAGCACCAAAAGGACTTCCTCACTGTGCGGAAGTAGGCTGCCTTCGTCAGAAACTCAATGTTCCCTCCGGTCAAATGCACGAATTATGCAGGGGGCTTCACGCGGAACAAAATGCTGTTATTCAGGCGGCGGTAAATGGTGTGTCTATTGCAGGGGCGACCCTTTACTGCACACATCAACCCTGCGTAGTATGTAGCAAAATACTTATTAATGCCGGCATAAAAAGAATCGTGTATGCCAATCCTTATCCGGACAAATTAGCAGAAGAAATGCTTAGGGAAGCCGGAGAAATTGAGCTGGTAGTATTCAAGGAAGTACAAACTGAGAAGTAGTTATAAATAATTTTAATGGCAAAAAAATAGTGGATATTACTGCTAGTGCCGTATATTGCCCACTTGTTGTAAAATGTTTTTTGTAATATACTAATAGTAGTATTAACTTAAAAATATTTATGTGGGTGATTTCGGTCGCAGAAAGGTGCATAAGTGCAATCATATTTAGTGGCTTTTGCCATAGCTTTATTTTTTGGGTGGTTTTTAACTCCATATGTTAAAAAACTGGCTTTTCGTTTAGGTGCAGTTGACAGGCCGGAAGCACGCAAAGTTCATCATGTTATAATGCCACGGCTTGGAGGCTTGGCTATCTATGCCGGGTTCATTATAGCTGTGTTTTTCTGTATGAACATAACGAAAGACGTTGTGGGCGTGCTTTTAGGTGGGACGTTAATTTTAATTATAGGCATATTGGACGATATATATCAGCTTAGTGCCAAAAAAAAGTTGCTGGGGCAAATCGCGGCAGCAATGATTTTAATATTATTTGATATCCGTATTGAATGGTTTAATAATCCTTTTGGCGGTTATTTTTATTTAGACTATTTATCTATACCTTTTACTATTTTTTGGGTTGTAAGTTTTACCAATGTGGTAAATTTAATGGATGGTCTGGATGGCTTGGCGGCAGGTGTATCAGCAATTGCTTCTGTAACAATTATTTTAGTTGCTCTACAACAAGGGTTTTACCCTATCGCCATTATTACGGCAGCCTTAGCCGGTGGAACTATTGGTTTTATGCGGTATAATTTCAATCCGGCTACAATCTTTATGGGTGATACAGGCAGTTTGTTTATTGGGTATATGTTGGCGGCAATTTCAATTTTTGGGGCCGTAAAAAGTGCGGCGACCATTGCTTTAATAGTACCGGCAATTGCTTTGGGGCTGCCAATTATGGATACGGCCTTTGCTATTGCAAGAAGGTATATTAATGGTAAGCCCATATTTAAACCAGACAAAGGTCACCTCCATCATAGACTTTTAGCCTTAGGTTTTACACAAAGACAGGCAGTTATTCTTATGTATCTTATTAGCGGGGGCTTGTGTTTAAGCGCAGTTTTATTTACAGAAATTGATGGTTTTTACGCTATTGTTCTGCTCATTATTATTGTTGCAGCCATTTTCATTGGAGCGAAGAAAATAGGCATTTTGAACGATCATTGACAATATAGGGGTGTATTAGAGTAATGAAAAAATTAAAAGTTATGACAATTTTTGGGACTAGGCCGGAAGCAATAAAAATGTGTCCGGTAGTTTTAGAAATGCATAAATACCCTGATTTTATTCAACCTATAGTTGCCGTAACGGCACAGCATAGAGAGATGCTTGATCAGGTTTTGGGGCTGTTTTCTATAGTCCCTGATTATGATTTAAATATAATGACGACAGGACAGACGCTGTACGATGTTACAGGTCGCGCCTTGGAAGGACTGCATCATGTTTTGGAAGAAGCCAAACCTGATATTGTTCTTGTCCATGGCGATACAACTACGACTTTTGTAGGGGCCCTGGCGTCTTTTTATATGCAAATTCCGGTGGGGCATGTAGAAGCCGGCCTGCGCACAGGAAACAAATATTCTCCCTTTCCGGAAGAGATGAACAGAAAATTAACCGGAGCTATTGCAGATTTCCATTTTGCACCAACCCAAAATTCACGGGAAAATTTACTTAAAGAAAATATTAATGCGGAAAAGATTTTTGTCACAGGAAATACGGTTATTGATGCTTTAAATACCACGGTTAGAAAGGAATTTTCTTTTGCAGATAGGCAATTGCAAAAGGTCCTCAACAGCGGGAATAGGTTAATTTTAATGACTACTCACCGCAGGGAAAATATTGGCGAGCCTATGCGTCATGTTTATCTGGCGTTGAAAGAGGTTTTGGAGACACATCCGGATGTTGAAGCTATTTTCCCTATGCACAAGAATCCTAAGGTGCGGGCAGTAGCGGAAGAAGTCCTTGGCCATCTAGATAGAGTTCATCTTATTGAACCTATGGACTATGAGCCCTTTACTAACTTAATGGCGAAAGTTGACATAGTTTTAACGGATTCAGGCGGCATTCAGGAAGAGGCTCCAGCTTTGGGTAAGCCGGTATTAGTATTACGGGATACCACAGAAAGGCCCGAGGCAGTAACTGCAGGAACCGTGAGATTAGTCGGAACAAATAAAGAACTTGTAAAAAAAGAAACAATTAAGCTGCTGGAGGAAAAAGAATATTATCGTGAGATGTCGGAAGCCTGTAATCCTTACGGTGATGGCCGGGCAGCAGAACGTATTATTAAACTTATTTTGAGTCATTATGGCTATCCGGTAACAACTGTTTCAGAATTTTTTGATAAAAAAACAAAAAACTAGTTGTCACATAGAGTCTTATATATTAAAATATACAATAGCAACCAAAAATATTGATAAGTGTATGATGTTTTTGTGAAATATATGTGAAATTCAACTAGCGAAAAGGATATAGTATGGAAATTCAAAATAAAGAGAGATGGGCTCATTGTAAGCAGATATTTTTGCGACAATGTGCAGTCGCGTTTGTTATTTGTATTTTAGCCATGCTTATACAAAAAGAGTTGTTATATAGTTGGATTATAGGGTGTATAGTAGCTGTTTTAGATACCACGTTAATATTGCGCGGCATCTATAAGGGCATGCAAAAAAATATGGAAGCCTCTATAGCATATATGCATAAAACCATGTATGTGAGATTTTCCCTGGTAACGATTATTGTGCTGGTTATGTTGAAGTTAAAACTAAGTGTTCTAGGCATTTTTCTTAGTTTTTTACTATTACATATATTTTTGGTGGTAAACTTGATTATTATCACGAACCAAAATAAGACCAATTAAAAAGGGTCGTGAAGAAAGGAGTGAAATGAAATGGGAACAGCAGAAGCGTCCGAAGGTATTATTCATTATTTACCGACGGAGATTTTTAGCGGGGTTATAATTAATATGCAAACCATGTATATGTCTTGGTTAACAATGCTTATTGTAGCCGTTATTGTTTTTGCGTCAACTAGAAGGGCCGAAATCATTCCTTACGGCATTCAAAATGTTGTAGAAACCTTTGTAGATTGGCTTAATGGTATAATGGAAGGCAGCATGGGACTTGAAGGCAGGCGCGTAGCAGCACCTTTTGTTATAACCTTGTTTCTCTATATATTTGTGGGTAACGAAATTGGGTTATTGCCACAAATCGGACCACATTTAACTTCTCCAACAAATGACATAAATGTAGCATTTGGTTTATCTATAACTGTGTCCTTAGCTGTATATCTATTTGGCGTTATGCGCCAGGGTTTGGGCTATTTCAAACATTTTATACAACCTTTTCCGGCTATGCTTCCCTTAAATATTCTTGAGGAATTGGCTAAGCCACTTACCATGGCTCTGCGTTTGTTTGGTAATATTCTTGCCGGTGAAATTTTATTAATAGTATTATATATCTTATCGCCTTGGCTTATACCCAATATTTGGGTTGGGTTTAGTATAATTGTAGGTTTTTTGCAGGCCTTTATCTTTACAATGCTTGCGGTGATTGCTTTAACGCCTGTGTTTAAAGCACATCATTAAGTATTAATGTTTTATGGAAAGTCTTAATTAATTCAAATTTAAACTTTATATAATTTGAAAAAAAAATAATTTTGAAAATCGAAAGGATGTAATTTAAAATGACTGAAAATGCTATCATTGTTTCCGTTTCCGTAATCTCAGCCGCAATAATTTGTGTAGGAGCTGCTAAGGCTGCCACAACAGGAGATGCTGCTGTTGCCACCAAAGCTTTGGATTGTATGGCTCGTCAACCTGAGCAAGCAGCTAACTATCAGGTTAATATGCTTATCGCTATTGGCTTGGTTGAGTCTATTCCCATTATCGCAGCTGTTATTGCCATTGTTTTAGTTTTTGCTAATCCTTTTGTGAAGTAATTCGCAAGTAACTAGAAGATGAGGAAGAAAGGAAGCGTGCCATAGATGATTAGTATAAATGCTACACTTATTGCGCAAATCCTGAATTTTATTGTTCTTTTGTGGGTTCTTGCGAAATTTGCTTATAAACCTTTAATAAAGGCTATGGATGACCGTCGCAATCGTATTATTAACGATCTTGACACAGCGGAACAAACGCGCCTTGATGCGGAAGCATTAAAGGCGCAGTATGTTGAGCAGTTAGCTAACGCGCGTCAAGAAGCGACTGACATCGTGGATAAAGCGAATAAAGTTGCTCAAAATTTACACGACGATTTTATGGAACAAGCTCGTGCAGAAAAAGATGCCATGATGGTGACCGCCAAAGAACGTATTGAGCAGGATAAACAACAAGCCTTAGTTGATATTAGAACTCAGGTTATCGCTCTAAGTACGCAAATTGCTAGTAAAGTTGCGAACCAAAAGCTAAACTCAACTGAGGACCAGAAGCTGGTTGCAGATGCAACGGATGAGGTTTTGGGAAATCGTTAATATTGGCAAAAGCAGCAATGTAGAAAAATAATAAAATAGTCCTAGGACTTAAACTTTCCTATAGTTTATAAACTATGGGCGAATACGGAGGTGATTGATACAGTATGGAAAACAATGAGAACGTTGCTTTAATTAAAAAAAGCATTGAAACACTTGAAATTTCAGCAAAAGAGTTAGAATTTTGCCAAAATGAAAAAGTTATTCCCGTACTCGTAACAATAGCTACTGAGCTTACTGTATCTGAATATGAGTCTGTTTCCGTAATCTTAGCTAAAAAAATTGGCAAAGAAGTTCGTATCGAAAAACTTGTTGAACCAACTATTATAGGTGGTATCATCATTAAAATTGGTGATAAAGTATTTGATGCAAGCGTTAAACGTCAATTAGAAAAAGTTGGCGCGCAAATGGGCAAGGTACAAGTAGATGGACAGTCTCTTGATAAACCGGCCGGAATTGCCGAAGCTTTAACTGATAGTGTAAGGGATTACAAAATAGATATTGATTTAGAAGAAGTTGGAGTTATTGAAAAAGTCGGTGACGGTATTGCTACTGTAACCGGTATGCGTGGTGCTATGGCCGGTGAGTTGGTAGAGCTTCCGGGCGGAGTAACAGGTATGGTGCAAAACTTGCGTCCGGAAGAAGTAGGTATCGTTTTAATGGGCGGAGAAACCAAAATAAGACAGGGTGACGTTGTACGCCGCACAGGTCGTATTATGGAAGTTCCCGTTGGCGAGGCTATGCTTGGTCGTATTGTTAGTGCCCTTGGAGTTGCCATTGATGGTAAAGGTGATATTGCTACTACAGAGGTACATTGTATAGAGTCTCCGGCACCTGGTATTGCAGCGCGTCAGCCAGTTGATGTGCCAATGCAAACAGGTATTAAGGCTATTGATGCTTTGGTTCCCATTGGCCGTGGCCAGCGTGAACTTATTATCGGTGACCGTGGTACCGGCAAAACTGCCGTTGGTATTGATACTATTATCAACCAAAAAGGCTTAGGAGTAGTTTGTATTTACGTGGCAATTGGACAAAAAGCGTCTACTGTTGCCCGTATTGCTCGTATTCTTGAAAAACAAGGAGCATTGGATTACACAGTTATTGTTGCGGCCACTGCTGCTGATTCAGCACCTTTACAATATTTAGCTCCTTATACAGGCGTTACTATTGGTGAGTATTTCATGAATCAAGATAAAGACGTACTTATTATTTATGATGATTTGTCTAAACATGCTGTTGCCTATCGTGCAATGAGCTTGTTGCTTCGTCGTCCACCAGGTCGTGAAGCTTATCCGGGAGATGTTTTCTATTTACATTCTCGTTTGTTAGAGCGTGCGGCAAGACGTAACAAGGAAAATGGCGGCGGTTCTATTACTGCTTTGCCAATCATTGAAACTCTAGCCGGTGATGTTGGTGGTTATATTCCTACTAACGTAATTTCTATTACTGACGGGCAGATATATTTAGAGAGTGAATTGTTCTACTCCGGTATTCGTCCTGCAATTAACGTAGGTTTGTCAGTATCCCGTGTAGGTGGTGCGGCTCAAATAAAAGCAATGAAATCTGTTGCCGGTACCCTTCGCTTGGATTTGGCTCAGTTCCGTGAATTGGCAGCTTTTGCTCAGTTCGGTTCTGACTTGGATAAAGCTACTAAGGCACAGTTGGACCGTGGTGCTCGTATGACAGAAATATTAAAACAAGGTCAATATGTACCACTACCGGTAGAAAAGCAAGTTATAGTTCTTTTCACCGCTACTAACGGTTACTGTGATGATATTCCTGTAAAAGATATAACAAGGTTTGAAAAGGAATTTTTAGCTTATATGGCTGCAAATGCTCCTGAGATTGGGGTTTCTATTCGTACCGAGAAAAAAATCCTTGATGAAACAAAGGCAGCTTTGGTTAAAAACATAAATATTTTCAAAGAAACCTTTGCCACCTCCAGCGTAAAGGAGTGATGATTAATGGCAAATCCACGCGAGATACACAGGCATATAAAGAGTGTTAAAAACATCCAGCAGATAACTAAAGCTATGAAGATGGTTGCTGCTGCCAGGTTACGCCGTGCGCAGGAAAAAGCCGCGTCTAGTCATCCTTTTGCCGACAAAATCAAAGAGCTTTTGCTGACGGCTGTCAGTGATCCGAAAATGATGGCTAGGCTTAATCTGGAAGAGCATCCGCTTTTAAGAGAAAGACCTGTTAAAAAGATTGGTTATATTGTTGTCACTTCTGATAAGGGATTAGCGGGAGCATACAATGCTAACTTACTAAAACTAGCAGTTGTGGAGCTTATGGACAAGGACAGTTATGTTTTGATTACTGTTGGGCGTAAAGCTAAGGATTTTTTTAGGCGTCGTGGATTTAGTATGCATGAATCCTTTTTTGGTTTTTCAGATAAGCCTTCTTACAGTGATGCTGCCGATGTTGCAAGAGTAGCTGAAGAGCTCTTTGTTTCAGGTGCAGTAGATGAAGTGCGTTTGATTTATACGAAATTTAAGTCAGCGCTATCTTTTTCTCCGGTTATTAAGCGTTTATTACCTGTGAAGCCTCCGGTTATAGAAGATGCAGCTAATGTGGCTGCTGAAGATGCAGCTAAAACAGAGGAAGAAAATGCTAATGACGTTATTTTTGAGCCAAAAGCAGACGAAACCTTGAAATATTTAGTTCCTTATTATGTAAGGACGCTGACTTACGATGCTATTATGCAAGCGGCTGCCAGCGAGTTAGGGGCTAGGATGACAGCAATGTCTGCCGCCACGGACAATGCTAATGATTTATTACACAAACTAGAAGTTTCGTATAATAAGGCAAGGCAAGCCGGCATTACTAATGAAATTAACGAAATTGTAGGTGGAGCGGAAGCTCTACAGTAAATTAAATGGGAGGGAAAACATTGAATATCGGTAAAGTAGTTCAAGTTGTAGGTCCTGTTATCGACGTCAAATTCCCACCAAAATGCCTTCCAAATATTTATAACGCAATAACAGTCGATGGTGAAGTAGGGGATGGAATAAAAATACATCTTACTGCTGAAGTAATGCAACACGTTGGCGATAATGTGGTTCGTGCTGTTGCAATGAGCACTACTGATGGTCTAACGCGTGACATGGATGTCATTGATACCGGAGCACCTATTACTGTTCCGGTTGGTGAAGGTACTCTTGGTAGAATTTTTAACGTGTTGGGCGAGACAGTTGACCATGATGATACTCCGGTTGAAGCTTCAGACCACTGGCCTATTCATAGACCGGCTCCAAGCTTTGATCAACAATCAACCACTACTCAAATACTTGAAACCGGCATTAAAGTTGTAGATTTGATTGCTCCTTATTCTTTAGGTGGCAAGGTAGGCCTATTCGGCGGTGCAGGTGTTGGTAAAACAGTTATCATTATGGAGCTTATTCACAATATTGCTACAGCTCATGGCGGATACTCTGTATTTGCCGGTGTAGGCGAGCGTACTCGTGAAGGTAATGATTTGTGGGGAGAAATGAAGGATTCCGGCGTTATTAGCAAGACAGCTCTTGTTTATGGCCAGATGAATGAACCACCGGGTGCTCGTATGCGCGTAGGCCTTACAGGTCTTACCATGGCTGAGTATTTCCGTGATGTTGCAGGTCAGGATGTATTGTTATTTATTGATAATATTTTCCGCTTTATTCAGGCTGGTTCTGAAGTATCCGCATTACTTGGACGTATGCCTTCCGCGGTTGGTTATCAACCAACTTTGGCTAATGACATTGGTGCTTTACAAGAACGTATTACTTCCACGACTACAGGTTCAATTACATCTGTTCAGGCAGTATATGTTCCTGCAGATGATTTGACAGATCCTGCTCCGGCAGGAACCTTTGCCCATTTGGATGCAACAACAGTTTTGTCTCGTCAAATTGCAGAACTTGGTATTTACCCGGCAGTTGATCCTCTTGACTCAACCAGTCGTATTTTGGATCCTTTGATAATTGGACAAGAACATTATGAAGTAGCTCGTGGCGTACAGGCAATTTTGCAACGTTACAAAGAACTTCAAGATATTATTGCCATTTTGGGTATGGAAGAATTGGGCGAAGATGATAAGATTACAGTTACCCGTGCCCGCAAAATTCAAAAATTCCTTAGTCAAGCTTTCTTTGTGGCTGAACAATTTACAGGTACGCCTGGTCAATATGTTCCTTTGGCTGAAACCATTCGTGGGTTCAAAGAAATTCTTGAGGGTAAGCATGATGAGTTGCCGGAAGGGGCATTCTATATGGTTGGTACCATTGATGATGCTATAGCTAAAGCAAATACCATGAGGGAGTAGTGATTTCATGGCAAAGTTAATGCAATTAGAGATAATAACTCCTGATAGGTCTTTATTGGTACGCGATGACGTTTCCTATGTTTTAGCGGAAACTGTTATTGGTGGTATCGGAATATTGGCTAACCATGCCCCTTTGATTGCCACTTTGACAGAAGGACCTTTAAAGTATCAAGATGAAACGGGTGCTTTGCACTTTGTTTATGTTGAAGGTGGTTTTATGGAAGTGGGCAGCAATAAAGTTACTATTTTGAGTGTAGAGGCAGAGGATTCAGCGGATATCGATGTAGAAAGAAGTAGAAATCGTTTAGAAGCTGCAACGAAACTGCTGTCTGATTTAGATCCAACTACAGATATTGTGGTAGTAGAAAAGCGCCAAAGATGTGCAAAAGCTCGTTTGAAAACAGTAGAGCTAGCAAATGCGCGTCATTAAATAAAAGTAAGAGCCTGTAAGCATTTATGCTTATAGGCTCTTACTTTTATTATTTATAATATTGCTATTTTAAGTAATATTGCTTATAATAAAGATAAGAAAACATATTGTGGGGAGTGTGAAGTTTATGCCGGAAAAAGATTTTATTAGTAAAGTGGCAGGAAGCAAAATGGGCCAGTTAAAGCAAGAAATTTCGGATTTGCGTAATATGGTAAGTAAGATGGATGATGAGGAAAAGATAGCACTTATTAAGAAAGAAATAATGGAAAAAGAAACCTATTATAATATACTTGCTGATAGGAAAAGAGTAAAGGGACAGTATTAATTAATGCCTTGCGTTTGTGGAGAGAAGTTCCTCGGCGCAGGGTATTTTATTTTAAATAGGTAGTATGTTATAATTCAAGCAAATAAATAAATGCGTGGAGGAAATAATATGCCGGATGAGATTAAACTTATTCTTAAATATAGCGTTGCTTTTTTATTGGTATACTATGTTTATCGTGATTCTAAGAAAAAAAATATTAGACATAGAAATCTTTGGATTATATTTTCGTTGCTTTTTCCTCCTATGACCATAGCTTATTTATTGTACAGCACCTTGGCAGGAAAAGAAGTCAGGCTTAGTTCAAAACAAAAAGTGGATATTGCAATTCGCACAAGAGCGGCAGAACACAAGAAAAAAATAGCCATAGAGCGTGAGTCAATGGAAAAAGCTAAAGAAGAAGAAGCTAAAAAGAATCATCTGACCTTAGAAGAAATAAAAAAAATTAAGAACGAACGCATAGAAGCAAAGAAGAAACGTTTGCAGGAGCTAGAAGAAGAACGGCGTTACCAACAGGAAGAAAATGCTAAAAAAATGAGAATGAGTTCTCACGAAGAATAGGATAACAAAAAATAACAAGGCAGATAAACAACCGTCAGTAAATTGACGGTTGTTTTGTGTTATATT
>Ga0172378_10001878_pt1 | contig 19508 bp, 17 predicted proteins | sample GrowelOW332metaG_FD_119755 | JGI IMG/M metagenome (GOLD analysis project Ga0172378, IMG submission 119755) | Groundwater microbial communities from an aquifer near a municipal landfill in Southern Ontario, Canada - Pumphouse #3_1 metaG | ecosystem: Environmental > Aquatic > Deep subsurface >... | reverse complement strand
GCAAATATACGCAATTCAGTATTCAACTGTTTCTTGTTTTTCAGCTCAAATCTCTCCTCAGGTTTCAAATAAGTATTAAGTTTTTCTATGAAATCAGGATAGATATTAAGAAAAGTATTGTCGAAGTTATTATAAAAATCAGCCAATTGATCATCAATGAAAGTACTTGACCGTAAAGAACTAATAAGGGTTGCCTTATCTTGATTTACCGCTGTTTTGATAAGCAAATGCAGAAGCTCTTCTGTACTTTCAATATATTTGGAACAATGATTGATATATTGAGTGATATATTCAACTTTGATATTATTACTCTCAATTAAATCATTATTTAGTTTATCTTTTTTTTCAATCGTCTGTTGTAACTCTCTATTTATTTGCTCCAAATGAGAATTCATTTCTTTCAGGTATCGGCGCACTTTTTCCAATTCCTGTTTTTTATGATAAGAAAAATAAAGAGAATAAATAAGAATACATGAAAGAACTACAAGTATACAAATCAGAATTCGATATCGCGTATTTTTCTTTTCTATGTAATTCTGATAAGCCGTTGTTATTGTTGCCATTTGTTGAGTAACTTCAATCTGTCGTAACCTCGATTTACTTTTTATCGCATTACCCAAACTAACCTGTAGATAACGATTGGCACGTTTCAAGTCACCTTCTTTAAATAAAATAGAGGATAACATCCACAAAGATGATGTTTCTTTTATCGATTTTTTAATATCGGAAATAGCGGACATGGCATAATAATATTTAGCCTCCTCAATCACACCTTCCTTCTCATAACTTTGAGCTAGAGAATTCGCATATAACCGAATCATATCATCATTCTGTTTCAACTTTTTGAGATGCGCATTCATGTATCTAATCGCTTCTTTATAACGTCCTTCCATTCTCAATTTATCACCCACGGATAATTCATAGATATATATATTATTTTTTTTAGCATATTGACTAGTTGAATCCCTATACAAATAACATTTCTCCAGATTGTATTTTTTTATTTCCGGAAATACACTACAATAAGATGCTTTTAAATAATAGAAAGAATTAAGTGTAGAATAATATTTAGCTCGTAATGACTTTGGAAGATTCCGTAGTACCTTATCCAATATTTTTTTTGCATCACTAAACAAACTAACATAAGAATACCAATTGGCGAGATCAATAAGAGATTCTGCGATATATGAATTTTTGTTCAATTGATACGCAATTTTAATCCGTAAATCGATATATTTCTTACATGAATCCGAATTATACTTAAAATAATCGTCTTGCAAAAATCCATAAACTTTAAATAACTGCTCCGGATTATTTTTCTCTAATGAAATTAAATGTTTGTGTTGTTCGATAATCTTCTCCTTTTGCCCGTTATATACATCAATGCTATCTATCGTCAAGTCTAAATTCCTGAGAATTGAATTTATATCGACTGGTGGCCTACTTGCAAAAACATTGATGGCTGTAATTAATAAAAAGCCAATATAAAGAAAACGTTTTTTACTATTATCCATTTATTTTTAGCCTGAATTATTTATTCTAAAGAAGAAGAGTTCTATCTTTCATAATAAAAGATCTATAATCTTGAATGTACTAAATAAAAGTATATACAAAGAATATTTTCTACGCAAAAGTAACAATAGTTTATCAAACAAGTACAATATTAACTTGCTATTTTCATTTTCTTATTAGAGAGAACCCACATTCCGATAAAAGTGAAAGCCCCATTCAACATGAGTAATTCATAGCCGAACTGATATCCCCACCACAGTCTGAACAACAAGCTGATAAAATAACAGAATATAGGCGAAACGACAGCAATGGCAGGCACCCATTTGTCTTTCGTGGTACGATGAGTAAAAAGTCCGAAGGCAAACATACCCAATAACGGACCATAAGTATAAGAAGCTATGATATATATAGCATCAATAACACTTTTGCTATTGAGCATATTGACTAAACAAATAAAACCGGCTAACAGAATAGAAAGTAGAATATGAACTTTTAATCTTTTATGCCGCGCAATCTCTTCGGTATCTTTTCCAATATGTAATAAGTCAACGCAAACACTGGTTGTCATAGCTGTTAAGGCTGAATCCGAATTGCTGAATGCGGCAGCTATTACGCCGATAGTAAAAAGTACAAGTACTGTTTCGCCCAAATAACCGTTAGCAGCAAACATCGGCAAAATATTGTCACTCACCACGGGAAGAGTCATGCCAGTCTTTTGTGCCAAAACAAGTAAAAGTATGCCCAGACAAAGAAATAAAAAATTAAGTGGTATAAAAGCAAAGCCATAACAATACATATTCTTTTGTGCTTCCTTTAAATTACGGCAAGAAAGGTTTTTTTGCATCATATCCTGATCAAGTCCTGTCATAACGATGACAATAAATATACCACTGAAAAATTGCTTAAAAAAATTCTGACGTGAAGCCCAGTCGTCAAAAACAAAAATACGACTATGAGAATCTTCACTGATTGTTTGTACGATACCCGTAAAACTAAGATCTAACTGATGAATGGTAATAAAAATAATACAAATAAGAGTTATAACAATACAAAATGTCTGCAAGGCATCCGTCCAAACAATGGTTTTGATACCACTCTTGTGTGTATAAATCCAAACCAAAGCAACTGATCCTACTGCTATTACCCAAAAAGGAATATTCATACCACGAAAGACAAAAGTATAAAGAATCTGGCAAATCAAATAAAGTTTGACTGCAGTTCCCAACATGCGTGAGAGCAAAAAGAAAAAAGATCCTGTCTTATAAGTATGTGGTCCGAAACGTGTATTTAGATATTCGTAGATACTTGTGAGATGAAGCCTGTAATATAGGGGCAAAAGAATAAGAGCTACAGCCAGGTAACCGAAAAAGAAACCGAATACTGCCTGCATATAGGTCATATCAAATTGACGAACCATACCAGGAACGGAAACAAATGTAACACCTGAGATAGAAGCGCCAATCATTCCAAAGGCTACTACAAACCAAGGGGATTTATTTTCTCCCTTAAAAAAAGCAGCATTCGATTTGCTTTTTTTACTTGTGATACGGGCGATAATAAGTAATGTCGTAAAATAACAAACAATAGTAATTAAAATCATATTCATCCGGCAAAGATAATTCTTTTTTATAATTATCGTTGAATGACACGGCTTCTATAAATAATCTACAGGAAAAAACATAACAAAGGGGACTGCACATACAGACATCTTGTCAGCAAAAGCTACAAGCATACTGATTTTTTGACAGTAAACATGGATTGGCAAATCTTTTGAGCTCTGATATTTGTTATTAATAATGAAGAACAAAAAAAGGAGAACAAAAAAATGAATTTTGATAATTTCACAATAAAATCACAGGAAGTCGTTCAAGAAGCGATAAGCCTGGTACAAGGCAAAGGTCAACAAATCATTGAACCGGAACACATACTCAAAGGAGTAATGAATAAAGGTGAAAACGTAACTAATTACATTTTCCAGAAACTTGGGATAAATACACAACAAGTTACTACTGTTTTGAATTAGCAAATTGATTCTCTACCCAAAGTCTCGGGCGGACAACCTTATTTAAGCAAAGACACAAACGATATTATTCAAAAAGCCATACAGTATTCTAAAGAAATGGGCGACGAGTTTGTTTCCGTAGAACATTTATTATTGGCTTTGTTAAACATAAAGAGTACAGCCTCAAGCATCTTGAAAGATGCCGGAATGACCGAAAAAGAGTTACGAACAGCTATTCAAGAATTGCGAAAAGGAGAAAAAGTGACTTCTCAATCAAGTGAAGACAATTATCAGTCGCTGGAGAAGTATGCCATCAATCTGAATGAAGCAGCCCGAAGCGGTAAACTTGATCCGGTAATCGGTCGTGATGAGGAAATCCGCAGGGTACTTCAGATACTGAGCCGACGTACCAAAAACAATCCGATTTTGATAGGCGAACCGGGAACAGGAAAAACAGCCATCGTAGAAGGATTGGCACACAGAATTCTCCGTGGTGACGTGCCCGAGAACTTAAAGAACAAACAAGTTTATTCTTTGGATATGGGTGCTTTAATTGCCGGTGCCAAATATAAAGGAGAGTTTGAGGAGCGATTAAAATCAGTCATCAATGAAGTAAAGAAGGCCGAAGGTAACGTCATCTTATTTATTGATGAAATACATACACTAGTCGGAGCTGGTCAAAGCGAAGGTGCGATGGATGCCGCCAATATTTTGAAACCGGCTTTGTCAAGAGGCGAATTGAGGGTTATCGGTGCCACCACGTTAGATGAATATCAAAAATATTTCGAAAAAGATAAAGCTTTGGAACGTCGCTTCCAAATTGTACAAGTTGGCGAACCAAGCACCATCGACACCATTTCTATCCTTCGCGGATTGAAAGAGCGGTACGAAACTCATCATCATGTACGTATTAAAGATGATGCGCTTATCGCCGCTGTTCAACTAAGCGACCGCTATATTACCAACCGTTTCTTACCGGACAAAGCCATAGACCTGATGGATGAGGCTGCTGCCAAATTGCGGATGGAGATTGACTCCGTGCCTGAGTCATTGGATGAAATCATGCGTAAGATCAAACAATTGGAAATTGAACGCGAGGCCATCAAGCGAGAAAATGATATACCGAAACTTCAAGTGATAGCCAAAGATTTGGCAAACTTGAAAGAACAGGAGAAATCGCAAAAAGCCAAATGGCAGAACGAAAAGGACCTGATTGACAAGATTCAACAAAGTAAATCACAGATAGAATCATTAAAATTCGAGGGCGAGAAGGCTGAACGAGAGGGAGATTACGGGAAAGTAGCCGAGATTCGTTACGGCAAACTGCAAGCATTGAATACCGAGATTGAAAATACGCAAAAAGAACTGCACAAGATACAGGGAAATACTGCAATGATAAAAGAAGAAGTTGATGCTGAGGACATCGCCGATGTTGTTTCACGCTGGACAGGTATACCTGTAAACAAAATGCTGCAAAGCGAGCGTGAGAAACTATTACACCTTGAGGAAGAATTGCACAAACGGATTATCGGTCAGGATGAAGCTATTCAAGCTGTAGCCGATGCCGTGAGACGTAGCCGTGCCGGTTTGCAGGATCCGAAACGCCCTATTGGCTCATTCATCTTTCTTGGAACAACCGGTGTAGGAAAAACGGAACTGGCCAAGGCACTTGCGGAATTTTTGTTTGATGATGAATCAATGATGACTCGTATAGATATGAGTGAATATCAGGAAAAGTTCAGCGTTTCGCGTTTAGTCGGAGCACCTCCCGGATATGTTGGCTATGACGAAGGCGGCCAACTAACAGAAGCAATCCGCCGTAAACCATATTCGGTAGTACTCTTTGATGAAATAGAGAAAGCCCACCCTGACGTGTTCAATATTCTTCTGCAAGTTTTGGATGATGGACGGCTGACTGACAACAAGGGACGCGTGGTCAATTTTAAGAATACCATCATTATTATGACTTCTAATCTGGGAAGCTCGTATATTCAAAGTCAAACGGAAAAAATCAATGGTTCAAACAAATCGGAGATTATTGACGAGACGAAAAAGAATGTGATGGAAATGTTGAAGAAAACCATTCGACCGGAATTCCTGAACCGTATAGACGAAACGATTATGTTCCTACCTCTTACTGATAAGGAAATCAGACAAATTGTGAAATTGCAAATCAATAAAGTAAAGAATGAATTGACAGCCAATGGTATAACAATGAATATCACAGATGCGGCTATAGATTTTATCACAAAAGCAGGCTACGATCCTGAATATGGTGCAAGGCCGGTTAAACGAGCTATTCAACACTACATGCTGAATGATTTGTCAAAAAGATTATTGAGTGATGAGATTAACCGGAACCAAACGATTACCATAGACGCCGGAGAACAAGGATTAATCTTCAAGAACTAGTCTACCGGCTATTCCTTTACATTTCTACATAAATCTCCCCTTGACTTTTTTGCAGTCAAGGGGAGATTTTTTATTATATTAATATCTTATTCGGCTGTTTTCTCGGAATCGTCAGCAACAACCTTTTCTGTTTCTTCCTCACCTTCTTTTGTCTCTTCTTCTTCAAAATCGGTAATACCGTTCGTGATAAGAATATTATACCAAGAAACTAATTTTTTAATATCGGAGAGATAGACTCTTCCGCGATCGAAATTAGGTAAAAGTTCATTCATATAAGCAAAGAGTTCCTCTTTAGTAGCTATCTTAGGATCAATTGTGGCAACGGCACCGTTTTCTTTTTCCTTCATCGTATTTAGCACTTTTTTCAAAGGCACCTCGTCACTATCTGTAAACATGGCAATATCACCCAAAGAAATTACCTTCTCATTACCGTAAACCGGTGAACGTCTTTTATCGGGTGTAATAGACTCAACTATCAACATATTTCTTCCTTTAGAAACGAGTTTATACAATCCGGGCTTACCGGAAATAGACAAAATAGTTTTTAACATTATGATTGTTCTTTATTTATTAATAAAAAATTTAACTGCAATATTAGTCATTTTTCTTCAATAAAAGAGAAATGAGTTCTAAAATTTGAGGAATCAACGGCGAATCTTCATTATTATTAATAATAAAGTCCGACAACTTGCATTTATCCTCATTACTCATCTGATTTTGGATGCGCTTTTTTATCTGTTCATGCGAAAATCCTTCATGTGCGGAGTCTCTAATTTCAATCCTCTCTTCTCTTAAAATCAAAGGAGAATCAACCATAATCATATAGTCCACTTCCCTTCCAAATCCGGCTTCGAACAAGATGGCAGATTCAATGCCGACAATTCCTTTTTCCGATTGCCGACTGTCGACCCACTTCCGGAAATCCTCCTTTACGATAGGATGGATGACCTGATTAACCTGCTGTATATGATCAGCATTCCCAAAAATATAAGAGCCCAACAAACTTCGGTTGAGGTGCCCGTCATGATAGACATTCTTGCCAACGGTCTTGATTAGAAAAGAACGAATATCAGGATTCGTATCCATCAAACGTTTTGCCTCCGTATCAGAATCATAAACAGGAATGCCCATTATTCTCAATAATGCTGAAACTACGCTCTTCCCGCTTCCTATCCCGCCGGTTATACCTATTTTTATAGCCATATTTCTTCTAAATTACTCATTATTGACGGAAGTAACCTGTTCAATAAGGAAATCAACTTTCGAAGGTTCAATATGAACCTGACTTACTCCATTGGGGATATTTTTCAACTTCACCGTATACTTGTCAGAACTCAAATTCATCAGTTCGTCATACGACACATTCAAATAAAAATTGTCGGCATTAAATTCTTTAAAACGACTCAATTCTACCCGAAAGGTAATACTCACCTTTGAAGGAAAGGCGCGCAATACTTTATCTTCAGGAAAACCAACACCTACAAGAGGCACTTCAACAGTTTTCTCGGTATAAATATCTATTGGCACATTGATTTTGACGGATCGGGGACGAATCTTAACCCCCTTAATATTTATAAGAGACAACTCGGCCCTCACCGTATCCGTGACATTAAACCTGAAATAGTGCTGCGTTCGCACTTCATGAATATTTTTCAAAATATCCGAAGGAGCATAAACATCAACAGAATCTGGTGAAATCATCGTACCAGACACACAATACTGCGATTGCGGAATAATGGCACCGTTAAACTTTACAGGTACTCTCTTGGCCTTGCTCTCAGTATAATAATAGCTAATGGTATCGGGATAAACAGATACGATGGTAGTGGTAGTCCTCAACTGCGAACGCAACATTGAAAAACACTCGGAAGAAAGTACTGACACACGACCATTCTTATTCTGGTCACGGGAAAAAGAGATATCAATAGGATAAAAATCTTGTCCGATCATATAATTAAACAACACCGTACCCTTGTCTTTCAATTTTATTTTCACCTTTTCAGGAGGATTTTCCGTAATCACCACATTGTTGGGGATATTCCTTAATCGGACAGGAACAAAAAACTCTACTTCATACGCATTGTTTAGCGTCTGGAGCAACCAAAAGAGAGCCGAGATAAAAAAGAAAAATAGAAAAAGTAAGAACTCCCTATTTTTTTTACTAAACAGAAAGTCCCTCACTTGTTGGTAAAGTTTTAAACTTACGAATTTAATTTTCCAACGATTGAGCATAAGGCCCTCTTATCAATAATGAAAGCTAAGCTTTCTTGTTGGTTGAAACAGCAATCGGGAAAATGGAATTTTTGTCCACCTTAACTTTTATATTAGAAGCTATTTCAAGAACGACATAATCATCTGCAATTTCTTTAATTGTTCCGTGCATACCACCGGAAGTAATTACAGACTCATTCACCTGAATAGATTTACGAAAATTTGCAATTTCTTTCTGTTTTTTATTCTGGGGACGAATCATAAAGAAATACATGATAGCAAACATTGCGATCAAAAGAATCCACATCATACCACCTCCACTAGGTGAAGTAGCCTGTAAAAATACGGTTAATAAATTCATAATAAATTAATTTTTTGTTGATAACATATATAACTAAAAGTTAGTCTTTAACCAACTTCCCTTCTTTCTTTAATTGGTTTACTATACCATTAAGCGTACCATTAACGAAACTACCACTTTTTGAAGTGCTGTACAACTTGGCTAGTTCCACATATTCATTCAACGACACATTAACGGGTATAGAGGGAAAGCTTAATATCTCAGCCAAAGCAGTCTGCATAACAACTATATCCATAAAAGCTATACGCTTCAATTCCCAGTTCTTCGTATTATCACTAATCAAATGACGATAATAATCGGCATTCAAAATTACACGGCGAAACAAACGACTAGCCAACAAACGATCTTCTTCATCTTTAAATTCAGGAAGCAACTCCTGATGAGCACCATCTTTCTCTTCAAAGCGTTTGATTGTTTTCAAAACAAATGTATCGACAGTTTCCTTATCATCATTCCAATAAAGGCTCTGTTCTTCAAGCAATTTATCTAAAGAATCATTATTAAAGATGAAAGTTTTATACAACTTCCTCCACAACTCACGATCTGCCTCATAAGAGACTTCATCCAAAGCCATATATTCTTTATATATGTCCGATGCGATAATGTTTTCATAGATCTCTTTGATAAAATCCTGATCATTGGTCCATGATTTCTTTTGTACCTTTTGGAACTCAAGCAGTTGAATATTTTCTGCAAGCTGCGCAATGAACTTATTTTCTACAAATCTTACATTCGGATGAAGATCGGCATCCGTTGGTTTCATTTTGGACAGTGCCGTACCTATACGCTTTTCTGCATAATCAGTAATGGAAACCATTAACATCAACAATAAGTTATAAAGGTCGTATGCCTTAGAAATACTGTAAAACAACTCTTTTTCTGCAGCGTCAATATTTTTACTGCCATTTTGATAATAGGCATAAACTATCTGAATAACTTTCAGACGAATGAGAACTCGATTAATCATAATTCCAATATATACTATTTTGTCTATGAGCTGCAAAAGTAGACAATTTTGTTGGTTTTACACAAATTATTATCATTTTTTATTTTAGTATTTCATTCTCTTGCCAATTTATTTTGCCAATTTAAAAAAAATATCCAATTTTGGAACCTATTTACTGATAGTAAAACTTTAAAAAGACATTAAAATGGAAATTAATAAGGAAATCGTTTTCTCCAAATCCGTAAAAGCAGGTAAACGAATCTACTATTTGGATGTGAAAAAGAATCGTAAAGATGAATTGTTTTTAACTATAACTGAAAGTAAAAAAATTATAACCGGTGAAGGCGATGATGTACAAGTAAGTTTTGAAAAACATAAGATCTTTTTATATAAGGAAGACTTTGAGAAATTCACAAATGGACTGACGGAAACCATCAATTATATAAACTCCAATCATACTGAAGACTCTGAAAAATCAGTTACCGATGAGAGTACCTATAATAAGGTTAAAAAAGAAGATGATGACGACGAAATAAAAGGAGATGAGGCAGAAGAAAAGACAGAAACTCCAACTACCGATTCTATTACCAAGGACGGTGACATAAAAATTGACATAGATTTTTAGGCGGTTTATTTTGCAGATAAAAAAATTATCCGTACTTTTGCCGAGCTTTTTGCAACATCGTGTGGGAGCAGACCACATAGTGTAATGGTGAATTAAGCAAAATATCACTTAATTTTAGAGTAACACAAATTAAAAAATGAAGACAATTGAAATTAAAGGAACTGCAAGAACTATTGCAGAACACTCCTCAGACCAGGTTAGAGCCTTGAAAGAAATTCGTAAAAATGGAGGTGTACCCTGCGAACTTTACGGTGGCGCAGGAAATACCCATCTCACAGTAAGTGAAAAGCAATTACACAAATTAGTTTATACACCTGACATTTATATTATTGACTTATATGTAGACGGCAAGAAGGTAAATGTTATTTTAAAAGATATCCAATTTCATCCGGTTAAGGATACGATTCTTCATGTTGATTTTTATGAAATCAACGAATCCAAACCTATCGTAATGGAAGTTCCTTTAAAAATGGAAGGACTAGCTCCGGGTGTTCAAGCTGGTGGTAAATTGTTCATGCAGATTCGTAAACTGAAAATAAGAGCGCTGTATAACGTTATTCCCGAAAGACTTATAATCGATATCAGCAACTTACAATTGGGCAAGAGCATCAAAGTAGGTGAACTCAGTTTTGATAAACTCGAAATTGTCACTCCTAAAGATGCTGTCGTTTGCAGTATTAAGATGACACGTTCGGCTCTTCCTGACGATAGTGCTGCCGCAACTGCTGCAGCTGCTACTACTGCTGAAGCTGCTCCTGAAGCAACAGCCGACAAACCTGCAAAATAAACAAATAAGAAAATCCTTATAGGAATATTTGTCATTTAATTTAAATCGCAGATGATTGCAGATTTTAGCAGATGTTATATCTGTGTAAAGTATGCGTTCATCTGCGTTTCTTTTTTTATTTTTTTGAGATTGATATCTATTATAGAAAAATATGGATAATTTTCTTATCGTAGGGCTAGGTAATATAGGTCCGGAATACCACGAATCAAGGCATAATAGCGGATTCATGGTCGTAGATGCTTTTGTTAAAGCCAACAATGTTCCTCCTTTTATAGACAGGAGATATGGATTTGTCACCTCTTGCTCCATCAAGGGCAGACAGATCATTTTGCTCAAACCTTCAACATTCATGAACCTCAGCGGACTAGCTGTTCGTTATTGGATGAAGGAAGAAAAAATAACATTGGAAAATCTTTTAATCATTGTCGACGATCTGGCTATACCTTTCGGAACATTACGACTCAAAGGCAAAGGTAGCGACGCCGGACACAACGGGTTAAAAAACATAGCCGAAATACTTGGAACACAAAATTATGCACGTCTCCGTTTCGGCATAGGAAATGATTTTCCACGTGGTGGACAGGTGGATTATGTGCTCGGCACTTTTCCAGAAGAAGAACAAAAGATATTAAATGAACGATTGGAAACAGCTGGTGAGATTATCAAAAGTTTCTGTCTGGCGGGTATTGAAATCACAATGAATCAGTTTAATAAAAAATGAAAGAGGCTAGAATAGACAAATGGTTGTGGGCTGCAAGAATTTTCAAGACACGCTCCATAGCATCGGAGGCTTGTAAAAAAGGAAGAATTACAATTGGAGGTAGACAATTGAAGGCTTCTCATATGATAAAAGAAGGAGAAGTCATTCAAGTCAGAAGACCCCCTATCACCTATTCTTTCAAAGTATTGCAAACAATTGAAAAGCGTGTTGGGGCCAAACTAATTCCTCAAATATTAGAAAACGTAACTACCCCCGACCAATATGAATTATTGGAGATGAACAAAATCAGTGGTTTCGTAGACCGCGCAAGAGGCACCGGACGTCCCACAAAAAAGGAACGCCGATGTCTGGATGATTTCACCATTCCCCAAGACTTTGAAAACTTCGACTTCGATAATAATGACGAAGAAGAAACAAATGATGATAATAAAGATAAGATATAGCTATAAATATTTTTTTACAGATTCGATTATCTCCTGATATTCTTTTTCACTCAAATAAATTTTTCCGGGATTCATCAGGAAAGTGCCTCCATAATCAGGGCCACCGATATATTTAGGAGCCAAGTGAAAATGTAGGTGCGACAGCTTATCCGAATAGGCACCGTAATTAATCTTTTCTGGATGAAAAGCCTCACTCATGGCTCGGGTAACACGGGCTACATCAGACATAAAAGCATTACGGTCAACATCATTTAACTCATTCAAATCATTCACATGGTCTTTGTATGCCACTAGGCAACGGCCACGATAAGTTTGTTCCTTAAAAAGAAAGACACGAGAAACACTCAATTGTGCAAATTCAATCATTAAATTGTGCAATGTCTCATTGTTCTGACAATACAGACAATCTTTAGGATCACTTTTCATACTCTTGTTTTTTATTATTTACTAACTGATGAATATTCTTATTCTCTCCGACAACCCACACCAAATCACCCTCTTCAAAAGGGGTATCCACATCCGGAGCAATCAACGGTCCATTTCCACGTTTCACTCCGGCTATCAGACAATGATACTTTTCGCGTATGTTCGATTCTTGCAATGTCTTTCCAAGAAATATAGAATTGGCATCTATGATAAGCTGATGCAAAGTCATTTCTCGCTTCTCATAATCAAGGTTATCAACCAATATTACATCATGCAACATATCATCACTGAACAAGCCTAACTGTTCGTCAGTACCGATCACTTGTATTTTATCCTGTGGGAAAAGTCGGCATGAACCTCCGGGGATATTCAATCTTCTCCTCCCACGAATGATTGAAGCCACATCAACATCATATTTCTGCCTCAACCTCAAGTCTTTCAACGTCTTGCCAGCCCATGCGGATTCAAGAGGAAGAGCAAAAACAGCCAAATGTAAATCCTGAGTCAACAAATGACCTGCATACTCCGGCTTCTTCTTTCCTAAATACTCATCCATTATATCACGTGAACGAAGATTCTGAAAAAATTTCTGTTCAATCAGTACGGAATGTTTTTTCAACTTGTGCGATGAAAGCAAAAAGACCACTACGCCAAAAGTTAATCCTATCAATAGACCAACTGATATACGAAACAAACTGGTAATAACAAAGATAATAAGCCCTGCGGCAATCATGATACGGATAACAATAGTCGACAATAATGGTGCCCGGTTTGTCAGACTCTCCTGCCAAAGTGTGATGAATTCATGAGAATTGAGTTTATTCACCATCATAGAACGCAAGAATGGTGATATCAACAAGATAATGACAACCGCGCTCAACAAAGAAGCTAACATATTCGGTAAATGCAACTGCAATAAAGGTACAAAGAACCTGAAAGACAGTGCAACGATAGATATACTGATGATTGAATAAATAATAGTAGAACGAACAATGGGGACTAATAATCTTCTCCACAAATTCTCCTGATTCACTACCGAACGGGTGCCAAACGTATAACGTTCCATCCTCCTTTTTATATTAGCAGGCAAATGATTATCAACCCACTTGGAAACCGGTTCGGCCACACGAATAAGATAAGGAGTAATAAAAATAGTAATCACGGAAACTGCTACCACAATAGGATAAAGAAACGAACTCGTCACTTTGAGTGAAACACCCAAAGAAGCAATGATAAAAGCAAATTCCCCGATTTGCGTCAAGCTGAAGCCGCACTGAATAGCCATTTTCAATGGACGTCCGGCAAGCACCACACCCACAGTGCCAAAGAATGACTGCCCCAAAATCACCACTATGGTAATAACGGCAATGGGTAAGGCATAAGTAATTATCATAGACGGATCGACCATCATACCTACCGAAACGAAAAAAATAGCCCCGAATAAATCTTTCAAAGGCTTAACTATCCGATCTATGGATTCCGCCTCAATCGTTTCGGCCAAGATAGAGCCCATAATAAAGGCTCCAAAGGCTTGCGAATATCCGAAATTTGAAGCCAGTACCACCATACTGAAACATAAAGCGAGTGAAAAAATCAATAATGTCTCATCATTCATCAGTTTGCGAAAACGTTTCAACAAACCTGGTATCAGATAAATACCTACCACAAACCATAAAATCAAGAAAAAAATCAATTTGCCAATACTCTCAAGCATCTCAGTTCCTTCAAAATTATTACTTATAGCCATGGTCGAAAGCATCACCATCAGCAACACAGCCAACACATCTTCTAAGATAAGGATGCCGAATACCAATCCTGCAAACTGTTTCCTCTGTAGTCCGAGGTCATCAAAAGCTTTATATATAATGGTAGTGGATGACATGGCTATCATTCCTCCGAGAAATATACAATCCATCCGTCCCCATCCGAATGCACTACCTACCGCAATACCCAACAGCATCATCGAAAAGACAATCGTTATCGTTGCAATAATAGCTGTACCGCCTACTTTGATAATTTTCTTGAAGCTAAACTCCAGACCCAAAGCAAACAACAGGAATATCACCCCGATATCCGCCCAAGTTTGTATATTTGCGGTATCAATGACCGAAGGGATAAAAGATAAATGCGGACTTGCCAGAAATCCCGCCACAATATAGCCTAACACGATCGGTTGCTTTAACTTCTTGAAAAGCAATGACATGACTGCTGCGCAACCTAGAATTAATGCAAGGTCAGTTATCAATGTAGGCAAATGTAACATGATTACAGTTTCCTGAATGGAGGTCTTACAACAACTGCTTTCAAGCGCCTACCACGTACAGAAATATATAATTCAGATTTCACCTTGCTATAAGCAGTATTCACATATCCCATACCAATACCGAATTTCATGATTGGAGACATCGTGCCTGAAGTGACCTTACCAATCACCTCACCTACCTCATTTACTATTTCGTAACCTTGACGTGGAATACCACGATCTATCAATTGAAAACAAACCAACTTGCGGGTCACTCCATTCGTCTTTTGTTTTTCCAACATAGCTCGATTTGTAAAGTTCTTGCCTTCGATGAACTTCGTAATCCATCCCAATCCAGCTTCCATAGGAGAAGTCGTATCATCCAAATCATTACCATAAAGACAATAACCCATTTCCAGACGAAGTGTATCACGGGCACCAAGGCCAACAGGTTTAATGCCAAACTCGTTGCCTGCCTCAAACACTGCATTCCATATTTTATCAGCATATTCGGGATAGAAATATAACTCAAAACCACCGGCACCGGTATAACCGGTATTCGACAAAATCACATTCTTCACTCCGGCCAACTCACCTACCTTAAAAGAATAATATGGGATAGCTGAAAGTTTGATATCAGTCAGCTTTTGCAAAGCAAGAATCGCTTTTGGTCCTTGAACAGCCAACTGCGCCATGCGTTCTGAAGAATTTTCCAATTCTGCATTTTCCGTATTGTGAGACACACACCAGCTCCAATCTTTTTCAATATTAGCCGCATTAACCACAAGCAGATACTTTTGCGGTTCAAAATAATAAACCAATAAATCATCTACTATACCACCTGTCTCATTAGGAAAGCAGGTATATTGAGCTTTCCCGGGAACGAGAGCGGCTACATCATTAGATGTAACCTTTTGAAGAAAAGGCAATGCGTGTGGCCCCTTCACCCAAAATTCACCCATATGAGACACATCAAAGACACCAACAGCATGACAAACAGCCAAATGTTCATCAATAATACCTGAATATTCAATTGGCATGTTATAACCCGCAAAATCATGCATCTTTGCACCGAGTGCAATATGTTTATCTGTAAAAGGAGTCGTTTTCATCATTATTATAATTAACTATTAATTACTTTAGGACATACAAGATTATCACCCGTTTATTCGGCAGCAACCAATTCGATAATTTTGGCAACCACCAGCATCGCTTTCTCCATATTAGGTATCGGCAGAAACTCATAACGGCCATGAAAGTTCAATCCTCCGGCAAAAATATTCGGGCAAGGTAACCCTTTGAAAGAAAGTTGTGCACCATCCGTACCACCACGTATAGGTTGGATTTTCGGCTTAACGCCCACTGCCTTCATCGCCTCTACTGCCGTATCTACTACATGCATTATCGGCTCAATCTTTTCACGCATATTATAATATTGGTCATGTATCTCAATAGTAGCCGTATCTTCACCGAATTCGGCATTGATTTTATGAACCAGATGATCAATTTCTTTCTTGCGATTGATGAATTTCGACATATCATGATCACGTATAATATAGGTGAGCTTCGTTTCCTCCACTCCACCTTGCATACTAATCAGATGATAAAAGCCCTCATATCCCTCGGTATGCTCCGGAGTTTCATGGCGAGGCAACATTGTAATAAATTGATTGGCAATGCGAATAGAATTAATCATCTTATGTTTGGCATAACCAGGATGCACATTACGTCCCTTAAATGTGACGGTGGCTACGGCAGCATTGAAATTTTCATATTCCATCTCGCCCAGTTCGCCACCATCCATGGTATAAGCCCATTCACAACCGAACTTCTTTACATCGAATTTATGAGCACCTTCGCCTATCTCCTCATCTGGATTGAAACCTATACGTACCTTACCATGTTTGATTTCGGGATGTTCCATCAAATAGACAGCAGCAGAAACTATTTCGGCGATGCCGGCCTTATCATCGGCTCCCAGCAAAGTCTTACCATTAGTCACAATAAGATCTTCATTAAGATGATCAAGCAATTCGGGAAACTGTGTAGGTGAAAGAATAATCTTCTTTTCTTTGTTGAGCACAATATCCGCCCCATCATAATTCTTGACAATACGCGGTGAGACCTTCTTACCACTCATATCAGGACTGGTATCCATATGCGAAATAAAACCGATAGTCGGTACTTTTTTATCCATATTGGCCGGAAGCGTAGCAAACAGATATCCGTAGGCATCTAACGTAACGTCCTTAAGACCGATAGATTCTAATTCAGATTTTAAATATTGGGCAAATTCCATCTGTCCAGGGGTACTTGGAGTAAGTCTTGTCAATTCATCCGACTGAGTATCAAAACTTACATACTTTAAAAATCGCTCTATTAAAGTCATATTCTTCTATTTTAAGATTGTATTTTATTTCAAATTTAAACACTTTCACTTTCGTCATGTAAAAATAGGAAAAGAGTTGTAAACCGCCAAGTAATTTATAACTCTTTTTTTCGAAATCTACTGATAGTCAACCATTTTGTTATATTCCGCTATCGTAGCAATGTCATATAAAAAAATAAAAGAAAAGATTTAACAGTATTAAAATAATAATATAATTCTAAGAAACCTTTTTTTCTTCTCTTATACTAAACATTTTTTAAATCAACTTGTTAATTTCATACATAGGAAAAGTAAATACATAACTATTTAATTTTTAAATATAAGAAAAATGAAAATTGAAAAGATTAAAGCAAGAGAGATTCTTGATTCAAGAGGCAACCCTACTGTAGAAGTAGATGTCGAGTTGGAATGTGGTATCACCGGACGTGCATCAGTGCCATCGGGCGCATCTACCGGTGAAAATGAAGCCTTGGAACTACGTGACGGAGACAAAAAACGTTATGGCGGCAAAGGCGTTTTAAAAGCTGTTGACAACGTCAATAATATTATCGCCCCGAAACTGATTGGTATGTCATCGCTCGAACAGAGAAAGATAGATAAAACAATGATTGAACTAGATGGAACAAAGACGAAATCAAAACTGGGTGCCAATGCTATCCTCGGCGTTTCGCTTGCCGTAGCCAAAGCTGCCGCCAACTATCTGGAGCTACCGCTTTACCGTTACATCGGCGGAACAAATACATATGTAATGCCAGTGCCGATGATGAATATCATCAATGGAGGTTCACATAGCGACGCTCCGATTGCTTTTCAGGAATTTTTGATTCGTCCCATCGGTGCTTGCTGTTTTAAAGAAGGCTTACGCATGGGTGCTGAAGTTTTTCACGCCTTGAAAAAAGTATTGAAAGATCGCAAATTGAGTACGGCCGTTGGCGACGAAGGTGGATTCGCACCAAACTTTGAAGGTACCGAAGATGCCCTCAATTCCATCATTGCCGGAATTAAAGGTGCTGGATATGTTCCGGGTAAGGATGTTACTATCGGCATTGATTGCGCTTCATCCGAATTTTATCATGACGGTATTTATGATTATTCCGTATTTGAAGGCCCTAAAGGCATTAAATGTACGGCAGACCAACAGATTGATTATCTGGAGGAGTTAATCAATAAATACCCTATCGATTCTATAGAAGATGGTATGAGTGAATCCGATTGGGACGGTTGGAAGAAACAAACCGATCGCCTGGGCAAACGCATCCAACTGATTGGCGATGATCTTTTTGTGACCAATGTAAACTATCTGGCAAAAGGTATTAAAGAAGGTTGTGCCAACTCTATCCTGATTAAGGTTAACCAAATCGGTTCTCTTTCTGAAACATTGGATGCCATTGAGATGGCCCACCGTCACGGATATACCACCGTCACATCTCATCGTTCCGGTGAAACTGAAGATACGACAATTGCCGATATCGCCGTTGCAACAAACAGTGGACAGATCAAGACCGGTTCAATGAGCCGCACTGACCGCCTGGCCAAATATAACCAATTACTCCGCATCGAAGAAGAATTGGGCGACACGGCCGTTTATGGCTACAAACGTATCAAATAGACAAATACAAAAGCTAAACTTATATTAATAATATCCCCTGCAACTTAAAAGAAAGTTGCAGGGGATATTTTATTCTATAAATCATTGATTAAATGAAATAGCGTTCCGATTTAAATAATCGGAACGCTATTCATATGAGCCTCTTGTCGGATTTGAACCAACGACCCCGAGATTACAAATCACGTGCTCTGGCCAACTGAGCTAAAGAGGCGGGTGGGTAAGCTATCTACATCGCGCCGCTACAACCAACTACCTTTGCTGCGATCAAGCCCTGGAGGATTCGAAGGGAGCTGACCGTGTAGGACTTACCCATTTTGCGATTGCAAAGGTAATACTTTTATTTTAACCTCCAATTAAAAATCATACTTTTTTCCTTTTAATCACCGATTATTAACAGTAAAAGTCGACTAAAGAAAAAGAATTGCAATCAGAATAGAATCAAACCGAAATTTTAAATAAATAAATAAACTTATTCATCATTTACTAACTTTTACATCGAAAAATTCCTCTACAAATAGATATTATTTATACCTTTGTACTTTAAACAATAGACATTATGACAGAAAGCAGAGCATACTTGCAAAAATACGCCATGAAATATGGCACATATATGGGAATATTCTGGATCGTGAAGTTCATACTATTTCCTTTAGGATTTACCCAGCCCATACTTTCCCTCCTATTTATCATACTCACTTTGGGTGTTCCGTTCCTAGCCTATTTTTTAGTAAAAAAATATCGTGAAGAGGCATGTGGCGGATACATCCGTTTCACACACGCATTGGTCTTTACTATTTTTATGTTTATGTTTGCTTCACTTCT
>Ga0172378_10001874_pt1 | contig 19513 bp, 18 predicted proteins | sample GrowelOW332metaG_FD_119755 | JGI IMG/M metagenome (GOLD analysis project Ga0172378, IMG submission 119755) | Groundwater microbial communities from an aquifer near a municipal landfill in Southern Ontario, Canada - Pumphouse #3_1 metaG | ecosystem: Environmental > Aquatic > Deep subsurface >... | reverse complement strand
GGCAGCAGGCAGTCCGCTGCTCCCTCTAGTATACTTTCGCTGTTTCCTTCCATCTTTTTCCTCTTCTGTATACTTTATTATTTTTTCTTTTTATTTTTTAGGTGGGACGGATTTGACGCTTACGTAAAACGGACGGCGTTGCCTGTCCTTTCAGTATTTTGTAGAGCATATCTACCGAAAGATCTCCCATTTCGTCGATAGGCTGCCGTACGGTGGTAAGACCCGTGACGTCTGTACGGATCTTTTCTATATCGTCGAAACCTGTGACGGCGCATTTTTTCCAGCACTCATTTTCCTGCATGTTCAGGATTTTCAGTGCACCTATTGCTGTTGTATCGTTTGCGCATACGATTGCATCAGGCGGATTGTCCGGATGCTGTTTTATATATTCCTGTATGGCCGTCATACCGCTGTACTCATTGAATAAAGCGTGAATTATGTCCCATGAGACAGTTTTATCGGTTCTCCTGGCCTCAGTGAGCGACTGACAGAAGACTGTTTCGCGGATTGCATTGTCGGGATGCTGTTCCGGTCCGCTTATATAAAGAAATGTCCGGTAGTGATGGAATATAATCAGGTGTGCCATAAGCCGTTCCATCGATGATTTTGTTTTTATAACGACGGACGGAATATCAGGAATTTCTATACCGGCAGAGACGATCGGAAGTGTGCTGAACAGTGTTCTGAGCTGACTGGTAAGGGCTGAAACAGGTCTGCTTATGATTGTTGCCGAGAGAATGATAATACCGTCAGCCGAGATAAATTTATGCGACGGGAAGGGATCGGGATCATCATTGTCGCGGCTGAGCGACTCCTGCTGAATACAGAGTATATCCATGTTAAGTTTTCCGGCACGCTCACGGGCTGCATTATAAAAAAGAATCTGGTAACTTTCGTCAAGGGTATTCAGATATACTGCAATTCGCATACGCATGAATAAAGTATAGCAGAATATCGGAAATAGTGTGGCAAAAAAAGGGCAGAAATCTGCAGACATACGCAGTTCGTATGTCTGCAGAAACCGCCTTATTTTACGGTAAATATTTCTCCTGAAGGTATTATTTCAGTATCATTACCGCAGATTCTGTATGTACAATCACTGCTGCCGGATGCGGTAAAGTTTCTGACGATAACTGTTATATCAGACGCTTTTCCCGTTTTTCTGAAGGAAATGACACCTGCATCATCCTTTTCTGCGGAAAGAGAAAGAACACACTTTCCCTTTTCATCGGTGACAGTTCCCTTATATGTCTTTTTTTCAGAACCCGGGAAAACCTGCCAGACGATGTGATCCGAATAATCGTAGTCCGGTTTTTCTTCTTCTTTTCCTGTCGGGATGATTGTTCCTTCGCGTACAAACACAGGCAGACTGAAATAATCGTACGTGTCCGCATACCACGTTCCGCCCGGTACTTTTTTACCTGAAATGAAATGTACCCAGTTTCCCTCGGGCAGATAACATGACTGTGTGACCGATGAGCCGGGGGTATCGTCCGGAGCCGGTGTGAATACGGGGGCAACGAGAATGTCCGGGCCGAACATATACTGCCTGTCGAGGTACGCACAGTTCTGGTCTGCGGGAAATTCAAGATGCATCGGCCGCATGACCGGAATGCCAGTCAGAGACGCGTTCACGGCTGCATTGTAAATGTACGGCATGAGCCGGCATTTCTGTTTAACGAAAAAGCGGAGAACGTCGCATGCTTCGTCGTCGTATGCCCACGGAACACGGTATGACGACGAACCGTGCAGACGGCTGTGCGAGGAAAAGAGTCCGAATGCAACCCACCGTTTGTATAAATCGGCTGAACCTGTTTCTTCGAACCCGCCGATGTCGTGGCTCCAGAACGAGAAACCGCTGTCCATGAGTGACAGGCCTGCACGCAGACTTTCGGCCATTGAAACAAAACGGCTTGTGCTGTCTCCGCCCCAGTGTACCGGGAATTTCTGTCCTCCGGCAGTTGCACTGCGGGCAAAAAGTACCGCCTCTCCGTGTCCTTTTTCTCTTTCGAGCAGTTCAAACACGCATTTATTATAGAGATATGTATAGTAGTTGTGCATTTTTTCCGGATCGGATCCGTCGTACCATGCAACATTATATCCGTTGTCAAAACAGGGAATGCGTTCGCCGAAATCAGTCTTGAAACAGTCGACTCCACTGTCGAGCAGCTTCTTCAGTTTTTTCTGATACCAGGTATACGCCTGCGGATTTGTAAAATCAACTAATCCCATTCCGGCCTGCCACATATCCCACTGCCATACAGTACCGTCAGCATTTTTGAGCAGGTACCCTTTTTCCATACCTTCTGCAAAAAGCGGTGACTTTTGTGCAATGTACGAGTTAATCCAGACGCAGAGTTTAAGCCCTTTTGCATGCAGGCGGCTCAGCATACCGGCAGGATCGGGAAACATGTCCCTGTCCCATTCAAAACTGCACCATTCGAATTCCTTCATCCAGAAACAGTCAAAGTGAAATACCCGCAGCGGAATGTCCCTCGAAGCCATGCCGTCGACAAACGAGCTGACCGTCTTCTCGTCGTAGTTTGTGGTAAACGATGTCGTAAGCCAGAGGCCGAAACTCCATTTGGGCAGCAGCGGTACGCGTCCGGTGAGGGCAGTGTAGCGCGCAAGAACGTCTTTCTGAGTGTCGCCGCAGATAAGATAATATTCGAGCGATTCATCTTCTACTGAGAACTGTACATCTTCAACTTTTTCGCTTCCCGTTTCAAAGCTGACTTTTCCCGGGTGGTTGACGAATACACCGTATTGTCTGTTCGTCATGTAAAACGGGATACTCTTGTAGGCGATTTCACTTGCAGTACCGCCGTCTTCGTTCCATGTGTCTACAACCTGACCGTTTTTGACGTACGGGGTAAACCGTTCGCCGAATCCGTACACAAGTTCGCCTACACCGAGTGTCAGTTCAGTAGCTGTATAAATCCGTCCGTCTGTATGCCGCATGCGTGAAATCCCGCGTGCACCTGTTTTTGTAAGCAGTACACCGTCCGCGGTGAAAATGAGTTCAGGTGAACCTTTGGCAACCGTAAGCGTAAGCTTTCCGCTTGTTATTGATGCACTGGTGCTGTCAGACGATACTTTTGTTTCTGCATAATCAGTGTCCCGGATGTCGAACAGCGGGCCTTTTTTTACCTGCCCGGCATGGCCGGTAAGTCTGATCTTCAGAACATTTTCGGCAGGACTTGAACACGTAATAGTCATCATGCCGATGTTGAGCGTATCTCCGCGTCCTTCGATTTTTTTGAAGGGCGCAAATAATGTCAGCGACGATGCGCCTGCATCCCATTTGTATATTTCGCGTACGTAATCCGCGTTATAGTCTTTCCGTGTAAGCCAGAATCCGTTTGTAAATTTCATAACTGCTCCATTTGGAAAAAATATCACCCCTTAACTGCACCAGCAACAAGACCTTTAATAATATTTTTCTGGAATATCAGGTAAATCACGAGTGCCGGTATGATAATCAGAATAGCGGCAGCCATAATATTCTGCCACTCTGATTTATATTGTCCCATAAATGTATATGCCGCGAGCTGCAGCGTTTTTTTCTCTCTGCTTCCGCCGATAACGAGCAGTGGCAGCAGAAAATCGTTCCATATCCACATCGCGTTTACCACAATGACAGACGCCGTGACTGATTTGAGCAGAGGAAATATAATCTGCATGAACAGCCTTGGCTGGCTGCATCCTTCCATTACAGCCGATTCTTCAAGTTCGTACGGAATTGTTTTAGCGAATCCCTGATACAGAAAAAGCGCCATCGGAATACCAAGTCCCCAGTAAATAATACCAAGCCCCGGAACGTTGTTCGTAAGATGAAAGTTTTTGGCAATAACGACGAGCGTAATCATGAATGACTGGAACGGAACCATCATCGGAACGATACAATAAAGAAACGTAAGCCGGCTGTAACGCGTTTTGACACGTGCCATTTTATAGCCTGCCATTGAACCGAATATGACGATACCGACTGTTCCGATAAGTGTGACTATGAATGTATTGAAGAACGTAAGCGGATAATTCATATCATGGAAGACGATTGAAAAATTTTCAAGCGAAAAATGTTCCGGCACTGCAAGAACGTTCTTCATGATTTCATCGTATCGTTTTACCGAGTTCAGAATCATTATACCCAGAGGCAGCAGATACAGAATAACAACAAATAGCATCAGCACAAAAATGACCGACGGGATCTGTTTTTCATGTTTGAGTGTCATGCTTCAATCTCCCTGCTTTTGAAAAAGTTTACCTGAATAACTGATATTGCGCATACAATCACAAAGAGTACAACGCTTTTTGCGCTGCCATAACCGAAGTTGTTGTTGTTGAATGCTGTATTGTAAATATCGAGCGCAATAGGCGTAGTTGCATTGCCCGGTCCACCGCCGGTAAGACTGAATATAAGTTCAAACATCTTCATTGAGTTTGCAACTGAATAGAACATGCAGAATGATATAGAGGGCATGATGAGCGGAATTGTTACCGAGAAAAATCTGCGGATTGTACCAGCCCCGTCAATACGGGCAGCTTCCATAAGATCACCGGGAACAGACTGAAGGCCTGCGATGTAGATGATGAGATAGAAGCCGAGTCCCTGCCATACTGAGACGAATATTGTAGTAATGACGGCAAGCCGCGGATCGCCCAGCCAGCTCTGCTGCCAGAACGGATCGTTCGTGAGTACTGCAAGCTGATCGAAGACACGGATGCAGATGAATTTCCATATGAAGCCTATAACGACAAGACTGATGATATTTGGTATATAGAACGCAGCACGGAAAAATCCTTTGCCTTTTATATTCGATTCAAGAAGCACCGCAAGCAGCAGCGCTGCGACATTAATAATAACGACAACGCATACTGCATACAGAAAAGTAAAACCGAGTGCGTGCAGAAAAGTCGGATCATTTGTAAAAAGTTTGTGATAGTTTTTAAGACCGATGAATTTTGTTGTTTTTGAAATACCGTTCCATTTCCGGAACGAATTGTAAATACACATAATAAAGGGAATGCTCACAAAAACAGTTATGAGCAGAACAGCCGGAAAAACATAGCAGACGAACTCTTTAAGGTCCTGTGCGCTTCGCCGCCTGTTTGTATTTGCTGGAGTCATGAAATACCTCTGTTGCGAAAAATAGCAGGCTGGCAGTCAGGAGGAAAAACTATACTGATGAAATTCTGATTAGTTAATCAGTATAGTATTGTTGTTAACTGCCGGCCTGCTGAAAGTTTGTTATAAGTTACTCGACATCATATGCGTCGGCAAAGAGCCGTGTAAGTGCTGTTTTGGTTTCTGCACGGGACGCTGTTCCGGCAGCATAATTCTGGAATGCAGTACCAAACGGCTGCTCGATACCGTCCGGACCTTTGAAAATCCACCACGGGCACGTAATTTTATCTGACTGTGCCTGTGCAGTTTCTTTTGCAAGCTGTGTATCAGGAGCTGACGCACCTTTGAGAGGAGAAATCTGTTTTACAACATCCGGGATCCATTTTCTGCCGTAATCTGATGTAGACAGCCAGTTAAGGAACGCAAGTGCTGCAGCACGGTTCTTTGAATCTTTGTAAACCCGGAACGTAAGATTCGATTCGACCGCTATGACACCCTTTCCGTCTTTCCGCGGTGTTTTAAGGTATCCCATGTCGATAGTCGGATTGACTGCACGGATGCTCGCTTCTGCCCATGATCCCTGATGAATCATGGCGACTTTGCCGTTCGCAAAATCGGAAACCTGAATATCGAATGTAGATTCCATCGGTTTATTACCGCCGTATTTTTTAATCATATCGATAAGATCAAGTGCAGAATCGATCTGCGGAAGATCTCCGAATTTTAATCTGCCGTTTTCAATGTCCTTGAAAAGTTTATCGTAATCACCGTTGTATGCGTCACTCATTGCAGGATACGTTGTCTGCGGAAGAACCCACCATTCTGCAAATCCTGTGCTGAACGGCTGTATTCCCGCTGCAGTAAGTTTCTGGCAGACTGCTTCATATTCTGCATATGTTTCAGGCAGTTTCGTGATGCCGGCTTTTTTAAAAAGCGCTTTATTATAAATGAAAGAGTGCGACTGAACGACGAACGGATACCCTGTCACATGGCCGTCAAGCATAACGCTCGAAAGGATTGCCTGCTGGACGTTTTTCATGAACGGTTCTTTATCAAGATTATACTCGTAATCCCGGTAGACTTTATTGTCATTATATGCACTGGTAAGGAACAGGTCGGGGATATCGCCTGAGTTTATGCGTGTTTTAAGAACTGTCTGATAGTCGTTCTGCAGTATATCTGCATTGATTTTTACACCCGTTTCCTTTTCATACTCTGCAAAGCATTGTTTGTAGTATTCCGTCAGTTCCGGACTGTTGAGCATAAACGACAGTGTCGTCTGTTTTTTTGAAGTTTTTTTGCTTCCTGCTGCAAATATCGTTCCTGCTGCGGCAGTCACCAGCAGTGCAGCCAGAATAATCTTTTTCATTAGTAGCCTCCTGTTCTTTAAGTATAGGTCGTCATTCCTATTTGAACATGCAAAAAAAAAGACAATTCAGGGTAAAAAAATGAACAGTTGTGTTATACTGGGCACATGTTGGAACGGTTAAGGAATTTTCTGCAGAAAAAATCACTGGTGTATCAGCTTACGGCGGTAATAACGACACTCATGACGGTGATACTGATACTTGTAATTTCAATTACCTCTGTACGCACCAGCCGGGATCTGCAGAATAAAATATATGCAAGCACGCAGATGCTGCTTGAACTGCAGATAAAAAATGCAGCAGCCTATTTTTCCCAGATGAATGCATTTTCGCTTAATCCCCGGAACGATGTCCGGTTTTTAAAAATAATCAGTACGGACAGTCAGTATGATTACAGTACAAAAGCATACATTATGTCGGTCGTGCGGAATGCATATTACCAGCGGGATGACCTTGTTGATTACAGTATATATGTAGTGAACCTTAATAAGGGATATTTTATTTCGCGCGAAAACAGAAATGTGAGCGAAAGACCGTTGAGCGATATAACATCTGATCCGTTGTTCCCTGATTTTTCCCGCCCGCGGTATTACCGTGCCGTTATTCCTTCCGGACAGGAGGGAAATCTGCTTGTCTATTACCGCACGCTTATTAATATAGAAAACGGCAGACCGCTTGCATTCGTCCGGTTTACGGTAGATACGTCGTGGTTCGACAAGACTCTCCGGAGCGGCCGGCAGGGGGAACTGACTGTGCTCAGAAACAGAAACGGCAGTATGTATTACCGTGATTCGGTAGAGGATTATGATGTTGTTTCACTGGAAAAACAGGGGTGTCTTACTGTTAGTGCGGAAAGTGAAGATGAAGCGTGGAATCTTACAACATATATTTCGAAGAAACAGCTTGATTTATACTTATCGGAAACACGTACACTGACGTTTACCGTTGGTATACTTTTTATTGTCTTATCCGTTGTTCTCCTCGTCTTTTTTATACGGATACTGGTACACCCGCTTTCTGTTCTTGCAGGAATGTTAAGAAATACGGGACAGGGAAATTTTAAGTCTCTCATTTCTATTTCAGGATGCAGTGAAGTTACTTCATTATGCACTGAATATAATACGATGATACACAGAATAGATGAACTTATCCAAAAGAATTACGTTGCTGAATTAAACTGGAAAAATGCGCAGCTGGCAGCGCTTGAATCACAGATAAATCCGCACTTTCTTTACAATACGCTTCAGACAATTTCTGCGGAAGCTATAGAAAATGATCAGATGAAAATTAACGACATGGTTATGGCTTTGTCGTCAATGCTCAAATATACAATCAGGGGCCCGGAAACTGTAACGCTCAGGAACGAACTTGAGCATGTGAAGGATTATCTTTTTTTGCAGAAAGCCCGTTTTGAAAACAGACTGACATACGAATTTGTTATAGCGGGTGGGACGGAAGAACAACCCGTACCGAAAATAAGTGTAACGACACTTGTTGAGAATTCAATTATACACGGGATGTCAAAGACTGCCGACTCTGTACGGATTGAGATTACGGCGGAACATACCGGCGGAAAACTTATAATAACAGTTACCGACGACGGGGCCGGCATCCCTGCTGCCAGGCTTGCGGAAATTCAGAAGATTCTTGTACAGACGGATCCGCGCGGACAGATTACCGGAGAGAATAATCGTGATACGGAATGTATAGGCCTGCGTAATCTGTCAAACAGGCTGCAGCTGCTGTACGGTAAAACCGCACGGCTTTGTATTTACAGCACGGAGCACACAGGTACGAGCACCGTAATGGAAGTGAACGATGTATAAGACGCTTGTTATTGATGATGAGAAAGCCGTGCATACGGTAATCCGCAGACTCGGAAAGTGGCAGGAATTAGGCCTTGAAGAACCGCGGTCCGCCTGGAACGGAAGAGAAGGGCTTTCAATGATGCGGGAAATTCACCCCGATATTGTTTTTGTGGACATGAACATGCCTGTTATGGACGGAAGTTCCTTTCTGCAGAAAGCGGCGGAAGAGTTTCCCCTGGTAAAACTTATTGTTGTGAGCGGGTATGATGATTTCCGCTATGCAAAAACAGCGCTTCAGGCGAACGCGCTTGATTATCTGCTGAAACCGCTTGCTGCCGACGAGTTGAACAGGGTTCTTGAACATGCGGCAGATCTGCTTGATAAGGAGCATGGTGTAGTAAGAAAAATAACGAATACAGAACATTCGTATACTGCTGATGAACTGCCAGTGGCAATAAAAGAATATCTCGATCAGAAATATATGGAAGAGGTAACACTTGACTCTCTGAGTGAGCATTTTTACTTTACGAAGGAATATTTATCCCGCCTTTTCAAAAAGGAATTCGGCTGCGGAATTTATGAATATGTACTGCAGGTGCGCATGAACCGTGCGAAGCAGCTGCTGAAAGATCCTTCCGTGCAGATTCAGCAGATCGCAGAGCAGCTCGGTTATAACGACAGCAACTATTTCAGTAAGGCATTCCGCACGTATACCGGTATTTCACCCACGGATTACCGTACGGAAAAAACTTCCTGAAAAAACGGCATGCCTGTCTCAGCGTTGTGCCCGTATTTCCTTCTGGCATAACTGGTCGCATATTTCATTGTATTTTATACCGGCGTGACCTTTAACCCAGGACCATTCGATGGTGAGTGAAGAATACAGTTCGTCAAGTTCTTCCCACAGTTCCCTGTTGAGTACCGGTTTCTTAGCGCTTGTGAGCCAGCCGTTTTTCTTCCATGATTTTATCCATGAGGTGATGCCGTTTTTTACGTACTGACTGTCGCTGTACATATGTATTTTCCGCTTATTCCACTCCGGATTACGGGCTGCTGCTGAAAGTGCACTGATTGCAGCCATAAGCTCCATACGGTTGTTTGTTGTCGATTTTTCGCCGCCGCTTAAAAGCGTTTCTTTCTCTCCGTCGAGTATGACACATCCCCATCCGCCGGGGCCCGGATTTCCGCTGCATCCGCCGTCGGTATAAATTGTCAGCAGGGTGTTGTCTGCCGTCGCCGGTACACTGTCGTTCGTCGTACCGGATGATCCTTTCTGTGTCTCGCACGGATAAACAAGATGCCACTGGGCGCGCAGCGTGTCGAGCGTTGCGCAGACGGCCAGCGCTGCCTGTGATTCATGCAGTACCGATTCAGTTTTACCTGCAAGAATGCATTTTGTTGCATCTTCTATTTCGTATTCGTATCCGTTAAACCTGAACGGTTTGTCTGCACGTTCCGTGAGGACCGCTTCCGTACCGTTTTCTGCAGCGTATATAAACAGCTCCGCGTGCTGTGCCATCCAGAACTGCGGCACGTGAATATAGCCGTTCGTCCCGTATATGTATGCATCCTGCGGGCTGTCCGCACCAGCCATATCGACTGCGCTCTGGAGGGAGACCGTCATGCCGCATGCGAACGTAAACTCTTCACTGTTCCAGAGGTCCACGCCTTTTGCCGTGCGTGCAGAAGAGACGATACGGCGCGGAGCGGCCACTGTACTGCCGCCTTTTATGAGAACGGCAGGTTTATGGCCCTCGTAATCTTCAGCAGCCTTTGCAACGAGCATGGAGAACGTGACAGGGTATATACCGACGTCCAGAAGTGCACCGCCACCAAGTGCGGGATTGAAGAGCCTGCTTTCCGGATCATATGTATTGCGGAAGCAGAACTTTGCATCGGTATGCAGAACCGTGCCGATTTTACCTGCCCGAATCCATTCGAGTACCGTACGTACCGTCGGATTAAACGCCGTCCACATTGCTTCCATGAAAAAAAGATGTTTATCGGCAGCACCGTCGAGTACTGCCTGAAGCTGACCGACGTTAACGGCAGCCGGTTTTTCGCAGAGAACGTGCTTACCTGCACGGAGCGCTTTAAGCGAAAGCTCCGCATGTGACGTATGGGGACTGGCAATATAGACAGCGTCGACGTCCGGATCGGCAAAGAGTTCATCGTAACTGCCGTACGACTTCTGAAATCCCCATTGCGCTGCAAATTTTTCAGCTTTCCCGGCAGTACGTGATGCGACGGCATAGCGGCAGAACGCGGAATCGGTTTTTGCAAGGCTGGAAAGTGCTTCGGCGAACTTTGCGGCAATGTGTCCGGGGGCAATAACGGCCCAGTTAACTGTTGTATCTGGCATGTGGTTGTTCCTAATCGTTTTTCATTTTTTTGAGAATTGATTTTGCAAGGTGTTCGTTTATTTCCGAGTGTCTGGGAACAGGCTGTGAGACATTTGTAGTATAATTTGTATACCAGTCATGAGACGCACCGTGTCTTATAAGTGTACATCCCATTTTTTCAAGTTGCGTAATTAAATCTCTACGTTTCATGCAAGTACCAGTTCCGCTGTCCGACGAATGAAGGGAATTTCATTTGTCCGGATGTCGGTATAAATATCGCGGAGGTTTTGCTGTAGTTCTTCTAATGTTTTTCCCTCTGTTTCATAATCAGGAAATTCATTCAGATATCCGATGAAATAATCCGCATCCTTCCAATATGTGTATTGTAATGACATAGTACCCCCTGTTATATGCAGAACATCTCTAAAACTTGAAGTTCTTAGAGGTTCCCTGTAGTAATTTTATATCAATAAAATAATACCTTGATTACTCTGTACCGTCAACGTATAAAAAAGCCCCGGCACATTACTGCACCGGGGTCTGTCAGACTGCGTTATTAACGCGTACGTTATTTGTTCAGTCTTGCTTCAAGATCATCGAGGCACTGTGAAAGTTCTTTCGGCAGATGCTTTCCGAACTTCGGATAGTGATTCTCGCGGATGTCTTTAATTTCCTTCTTCCAGCCTTCAACATCGACTGATGTGAGAGCTTTCATTGTTTCTGCTGTTACGCCTTTAAGACCTGTTGTGTCGATAGCGCCGGCTTTCGGCATATAACCGATCGGTGTATCGATAAAGTTGTCTTTCCCGTCGCAGCGGTCAAAAATCCATGCAAGAACGCGGCTGTTATCACCGTATCCCGGCCACATGAAGTTGCCGTCTGAATCCTTCCGGAACCAGTTGACGTAGAAAATCTTCGGGAGTTTGTCTTCTGTTGATTTGCTTCCGACGTCGATCCAGTGCTGGAAATAGTCGCCCATATTGTATCCGCAGAACGGAAGCATGGCGAACGGGTCACGGCGGACCTGACCGACCTGGTCGGAAATAACGGCAGCCGTAACTTCAGAACCGACGATTGAACCAAGGAATACACCGTGGTTCCAGCTGCGTGCCTGATGTACGAGCGGTACAGTGGACGGGCGGCGTCCTCCGAAGAGGAATGCGCTGATCGGTACGCCGTTAGGATCTTCCCAGTTTGGCGCGATGCACGGACACTGATTTGCAGGAGCTGTAAAGCGTGCGTTCGGATGGGCCATGCAGAGCTCTTTGTCTTTCGGGTTTTTGTCGTTCTCCGGGCACGGACGTGTTTTTCCATGCCAGTCGACAAGGTTCTTTCCTTCAGGTTTGTATCCGATGCCTTCCCACCAGACGTCTCCGTCATCGGTAAGAGCGCAGTTCGTGAAGATTGTATTCTTTTCCGCAGCGCGCATTGCGTTGTAGTTAGATTCGTCAGATGTTCCCGGTGCAACGCCGAAGAATCCGTTTTCCGGGTTGATGGCATACAGACGACCGTCTTTACCGAATTTCATCCATGCGATATCGTCGCCGACAGTCTCGACTTTCCATCCGGGGAGAGTCGGGCGGAGCATGGCGAGGTTTGTCTTGCCGCATGCTGACGGGAATGCGCCGGTAATATATTTAACTTCGCCTTTGGGGCTCGTAAGTTTAAGTATGAGCATGTGTTCTGCAAGCCAGCCTTCATCACGTGCAAGAACGGAAGCGATGCGGAGTGCAAAGCATTTTTTTCCGAGAAGCGCGTTTCCGCCGTATCCTGAACCGTAAGACCAGATCGTACGCTCTTCGGGGAACTGGCTGATGTATTTGTGATCCATGTCCGCGCACGGCCAGATGCCGTTGTCTGATTCGCCGTTGTTGAGCGGTTTTCCGACTGAATGCATACACGGTATCCATGCACCGTCCGTACCTATATTGTCCAGAACTTTTGTTCCGACGCGTGTCATAATGTCCATGTTGCAGACAACGTACGCTGAATCAGTGATTTCAATACCGTTTTTACCGATTGATGAACCAACAGGACCCATGCTGAACGGAATGATGTACATTGCGCGTCCGTGCATACAGCCGTGATACAGCTCCTTCATGGTCTTTTTGAGTTCAACAGGATCGATCCAGTGATTTGTCGGACCTGCATCGTCTTCTTTTACTGATGCAATATATGTGCGTCCTTCAACACGTGCAACGTCTGAAGGGAGTGAACGGAAAAGATAGCTGTGCGGCTTCTTCTTGAGCTCTGTTGCGAGACCTGCATCAACAAGACCCTTCATGAGTCTGTCGTATTCTTCTGCAGAACCGTCGCAGATGTAAACACTGTCCGGCTCACACCATTTGACCCAGTCTTCAACCCACGCTTTTATTTTAGCGTTTTTAAGATCTTTAACTTCCATGAGTGGCTCCTATAAAAGATTACCGCCCGTTTCCGCTTTTAACTTTGACAAGCAATGCCTTCGGTTTTTAGCGATTCCTGCGGTTTTCTAGAAAATCATACCGAATTTCAATACTTAATGCAATGACAAAGAATAAAAAAATGTCGTTTTTATGCGAAAATATATATATATACCTGTGTACTTGAAATAGATGCATATTTATGCAGAGAATTATTTCTGCATTACCGCTTTTGCAAACTGATCGGCACAGCTTGTATTTTTAAAACCGCATGTATTGCCGAGAAGTTTTGAAGCGATTTCTTCAGGAGTCATGCCGTCACAGAGAATCGACAGCGCTTTAAGATTTCCATTGCATCCGCCGTCAAAACTGATGTCTGTGATACGTCCGTCATCTGTTTTTGTAAAATGAATTGCCCTGGAACATGTACCGTGAGTCCTGTATGTAATTTTTTCCATAATAGTTACCTGTCTGCCGCTTTCTGAATCTGTGCTTCCGCTGCTTTTACATCACGAGGATCGAACCTTGCTGCATATCTGCGGATAAAACCTGTATAAAGTGTTTCACCGCAGATGAGCACTATGACAGCATGTTCTCTGCGGAGCTCTGCAGTTCTGCCTTCCGGCTGTTTTTTGATAAGCGTACGGTACGCATCGTACACATCTATCACGGAAAATTCAATATCTCTGCGGTCAATTTCACGGTCAGGTTTTGAAGGAATGATAAGTTTCCCTGCAGCTCCCGGTCTGTCAGGATCAGGATAGCGGAGCATGTTTGCACTGAATATATACGGCCACAGGTTAGGTATACCGTACTGAGTCCTGGAAAGACCTGCATACAGATTGTCGTCTGCTGCGATACGCAGCTGTTTGGATATCTGCTGTACTGGCTGCTGAGTTTTTCTGATGGAAGTTATTTCTGCCGTTTTAGACATCACGCTGTTTTCCGTTCCGTGAATTACTGCAAGAACAAAAAAAACCAGGACAAATGCAGTAAGTACTACGGCTGTACCGGCAAAAAACCAGCAGCGGTTTACGTATTTTTCGCTGTCGTCTTCATCTGTGTCGTAATCCGGGTCAAAGTCATCTTCCGGCTGTTCTGTCTGTTTTTTTTCAGGTACCGTCTGATTCAGTATCTGCTGGTGAATTATCTGCTGATGTATAATCTGCTGCTCTATTACCGCATTTTGAATTGTCTGATTCACGACGGGTAGAGGAACTGTTTTCTGCGGAACGGGATGTTCTGTCGTAACGGTATTTTCCGGTTCAGGGGGAACCTGTGCTTCTGCCGTTTCCTTTACAACAGCCGGCTGCTGCAGTGTTCCCGCTTCGACTTCGGTATCAGGAACTGATAATTCTGCCAGTCTGTTGACAGGTTCAACAGGCTGTTCTTTGTTTTCAGGAACAACTGCTTCTTTTAGTACTTTCGGTTTAAGATGTGCAAACGGCTTGTTGATTCGTTCCGCCGCCGCAGAAGCGGGAGTGAATTTAACTTTATAGTGTGACGGAACTTCAATCTGCTCGTTTGTCTGCGGATTCCGCCGCTGGGAAGGTGCGGTGAATACTTTTTTGAATGTACCGAACCCCTGGAGTTTAAATGTTCCGTTTTCGTTTATTTCATTGGTTATAATGTCGAAAAGATCATTTGTTGTCTGTTTTATTTTTTCTGTATCAATGCCTGTTTTTTTTTGAATCCGTTCGGCAAGTACTGCAGGAGTAAGTACATTTTGATCACTTTTCATTAAGCTTGTCCTTGAATACTTTTGACGGCTTAAATCTGATTTTTCTTTTTTTCGGATACAATACCTGCTGCTTTGTAAAAGGATTTCGGACAGTACGTTCCTTATACATTGTTGTTTCAAAAACTCCGAATCCGGGTTGTGTGTATTTTCCGCCCTTTTCAAGTGTTTTTTCAATTTCTTCAAAAACTGCGGTTATTACTGCATTGCAGTTTTTTTTGTTCAGCTCTGTCGAGGCGGAAAGTTTTTTCAGTAATTCTTGTCGCGTCATTTTAAGATTTTACCATAATTACAGGTTTTCTGTCATTTCAGCTGCCTGGAATTCTGCTGATATACGTCCGAACTCTGCAGATAATGATTTGCGTCTGATCCCAAGCTCTGTTTTTAAAGAATCGAATTGATTGATGACACACTTGGTAACACTTGAGTCAAGCTGTCCGCTTTCTGTCATTTCCGAAATGATTTGTATTATTTTTTCTTTTGAAAAAGAATCTTTATAACTTCTGATCTCGATGAGCGCGCTTGTTATGTCGGCGGCTGTAAGTATCCTGTCCTGCAGCGACAATTCTCTTTCCGAAAGCTTTTCAGGATAGCCTGTTCCGTTCAGTTTTTCATGATGATGAGATGCAATTGATCCTATCCTGGAGGAAATGACGTTATGATACATGCTTATTCCGTTTATAACATGAGTGCGCATGATTTCCATATTTTCCTTACTAAGTTTTCCCGGATATTCGAGAATACGGGAGTCTATTGCCATTTTTCCGATATCGTGCAGAATACCGGCTGTATACAATTCGTCTGTTTCCTGTGGTGTGCAGTGCATGCGTTGTCCCAGTGCAGCGGCAAAACAGGCGGCATTGATTGTATGACTGACTGTTGCAGTACTTTTAAAGTCCATGATGTAGATAAGCATTTTGACAAGTTTAAACGTATTGTCATAATCATATGAAATACTGCTGCTCCATTCATCAATTTTCAGAAGGAATGAACCGTTTTTAAGATTGTTCACGATATTCCACTGCCTGTCTGCTTCAAGAAAAAGTTTTACATAATCCGGTCCGCTGTCTGCCGGATCAAGAGTTTCGATATCCTTCGGTGTATAATAATATTTATTTTTCCGCAGAAATGATTCAATTCTGGCAGCAAAAAAAATAAGATGTGCGTATTCCGCCTGAACGACTTTTTGTGCAAGTAACGGATTATATTTTTCATTGTAGAAAAAAAGAAATTTTGTATTTTCGCCGATCGGTGACATATATTTGAGAAAATAATAACTGTATGTATAATCACGCTCCGCGACATTTTCGATTGAGGAAGTAAAATTCGGAAGAATAAAACGGTATGAACCAATGTTTGAGAAAAGAGAAAGCAAAAATATGTCTTTAAGAGGCATAAGTTGTCCAAATTGTCCGTATTTTGCTATTAAGACAGCTATGTAGGCAGTTCGTTCACTTTCCTGTATATAGTCCATTCGCTTACCTTCATAAATGTGTTCACCGATGGCAAGCAGCATACGTCTGATGATGGTAAGAGTTTGAGGTGCTGTAAGCAGTATATGGGGTATGTATATATTTTCCGATGGTCTTTCATTATCCATGGTACTCATTTTAACGCATCGGCATGTATTTGACAAATTTGCGCAGGAAAATGACGTCCTGTCATTTTCCTGCGTTGCACGAATTGAGCCGTACGGAAGCAGAACAGGAAAGTACAATTCGTGCAACACGAGGACGCGCGTCCGTGCGCTTACCTTAATCTACTACGACTTTCATGGCGGTCATGTAGGCACGGAGTTTACGGCCTACTACTTCTATCGGATGGTTGCGGATTTCTGCATTTATCAGAACAAGTTCGGTGTTGTTTACAGAATTATCCTTTACATTCAGGCCTTTACCAATGACGTCCGTATCGATTTTCGGCATAAAGTCTTTTTCAAGGATCGGAACTGCAGCATTGGCAAACAGTGCACAACCGTATTCTGCTGTATCGGAAATAACGCGGTTCATTTCATAAAGCTTCTTGCGGTCGATGAGGTTGGCAATCAGCGGAACTTCGTGGAGTGACTCGTAGTATGCGCTTTCCGGCATAATGCCTGCGTCTACCATTGTTTCAAATGCGAGTTCACAGCCTGCTTTTACCATAGCTACAAGAAGAATACCTTTGTCGAAATATTCCTGTTCAGTAATGGAATCGCTGCTTTCTGCAGTCGTTTCGAACGCAAGTTTTCCCGTTGCTTCACGCCAGGTAAGCAGGTCATGATCATTGTTTGCCCAGTCTTTCATCATCGTAGAACTGAATTCGCCGCTGATGATGTTGTCCATATGTTTCCGGTAAAGGGGAGTAAGCAGTGTTTTAAGCTGTTTTGAAAGTTCATTTGCCCTGATTTTTGCAGGGTTCGAAAGACGGTCCATCATATTTGTGATACCGCCCCATTTGAGTGCTTCTGAAATATGGTTCCATCCATGCTGAAGCAGTTTTACAGCATATCCCGGAGCTATTCCTTTTGCGACCATTTTATTGTAGCAGACTATTGTACCTGCCTGAAGCATGCCGCAGAGGATTGTCTGTTCGCCCATAAGATCGGATTTTACTTCTGCGACGAACGACGATTCGAGAACACCGGCTTTGCTTCCTCCCATGCCGACTGCAAGTGCTTTAGCATATGCCCAGCCTTTCTTTTCCGGATCATTTGCCGGATGAACAGCGATAAGGTCAGGTACTCCGAATCCGCGTTCAAATTCATGCCAGACTTCAGTACCCGGTCCCTTCGGTGCGCACATAACAACGGTGATATCCGGACGGATCTGCATTCCTTCTTCTATCATGTTAAACCCGTGGCTGTACCAGAGGGCAGAACCTTTTTTCATGCGTTTCATGACTTCTGTAACAACCGGTGTGTGCTGTTTGTCAGGTGTAAGATTTCCTACAAGATCAGCGGTCGGGATCATTTCGTCATACGTACCGACTTTAAAACCGTTTTCTGTCGCATTTTTCCAACTCTGGCGTTTTTCTGCGATGGCACTTTCACGAAGTGTGTAACTTACGTCAAGTCCGCTTGCACGGAGGCAAAGTCCCTGATTCAGTCCCTGTGCACCGCACCCGACAATAACAATTTTTTTGCCTTTGAGCGCTTTTACGTCATCTGCAAATTCCTCTTTTGCCATTGAACGGCAGTGACCAAGCTGAAGGCGTGCTTCACGCCACGGAATTGAATTGAAATAGTTCTGTCCCATTTTGTAACCTCTCAAATTAAAAATATTTATATAAGTTCAGCAGTGTTGTACTTATGTATGAACGTAGTATAAATCCGTTTTATTATTGCGTAAAGTGAAATAATTACAAAATAATGATGAAATTACTGCAACGAATGCCATCTCCAATATCTGCTGTTCAGATAGTATTTTTCTATTTGCGGGCAACTATTACCATTGTACGGGCCTTTTCGTTGTAGAGCGAAAAATCAAAATCACCGTATATTTCTGCACTTTTAAATCCCGCAGCGAGAATCATTCGTTTTAGTTCAACCGCGGAATAGAGACGCTGTACAAATTCATGTTCAATACGTTCTCCGTTTTTTCCGATGAGTATCCATTTTGAACGAAGTCCTTCCCATGCGCCTTCTACGGTGAATTGTGTCAGTACGGTCATGTCTGCCCGCTCAAACCATTCGCCCGGGGTATAATAGAGAATTGCAGTTTCACGGCTTGTTGACTCAAGAATGAACCAGCCGTCGTCTTTTACTGCTGCGGAAATATGTTTTAATATCTGGAAGTCTTCTTCTATCGTGGCGCAGTATCCGAAAGATGTATATAAATTTACTGCTGCATCGAATTTCTTCTCTGCTGTATAAGTGCGGAGATCTGCTTTGATATACTGTATGTCTGCCAGTTCATCTTCGGCCGATTCTTTTGCCGCATCAAGTTCGGACTGGATAATGTCGACTCCGGTAACATCAAGACCCCGCAGGGCAAGCTCCAGCGAAATACGTCCGGGACCGCAGCCTGCATCGAGAATGCGTGCACCTTTAGAAAGGCCTGCAATTTTACATATATCGTCCGCTACAGTCGGGGCTTCTGCCCACCGCTGGCTGTCAAACATGATGGGACCGTAATTCTGCCAGAACGCTTCGTTTTCAAACCATTCTTTTTTATCTGCCATACTGAAAGTATATCACAGACTGCTGTTTTGGGTTACATATATATGAAGAAAATATGAGCAGCCGCTTTTTTACGGAGAACAGCTGTTCCGCTGAAAAACGGAACAGCTGCGGGAAATGTCGTATCCTTACGGGCGTACGATTACATCTGCAATATGCGGGCGCTTTACAAGGTCTTTTTTAAGACCTTCCTCGCGGGCTTTGTTTACGTATTTTGAATCCTGGAAACTGTAGGTGAATTTTGTGTGGACATCATAAGTCCCTTTCATGAGTGCGTATGCATCTTCGGTCATAACAAGTTCTTCGTCCGTTGGTATGACAAATACTTTTGTTTTGCTGTCGTCTGCACTGATGCATGTCTCTGCATTGCCGGTAAATGACCATTCATTTTTCTGACTGTCAATTTTAATGCCAAGATCTTCCATCCCGTCCAGACACTGTCCCCTTACGATCGGTGAGCGTTCTCCAATACCTGCAGTAAAGACGACTGCGTCTACACGGCCCAGGGCTGCCTTGTATGCACCTATATATTTTTTGAGCCGGTAAGAGAACATATCGATTGAAAGCTG
>Ga0172378_10001873_pt1 | contig 19514 bp, 24 predicted proteins | sample GrowelOW332metaG_FD_119755 | JGI IMG/M metagenome (GOLD analysis project Ga0172378, IMG submission 119755) | Groundwater microbial communities from an aquifer near a municipal landfill in Southern Ontario, Canada - Pumphouse #3_1 metaG | ecosystem: Environmental > Aquatic > Deep subsurface >... | reverse complement strand
GCCAAACGCTGATCCACGTGTTGCATTAACGCGACATAGATTTGATCAATTAAATACTGATGATATTGCCTATCCATCCTATGATACAATTGGCAGACAAGAAGAGGGAATTGATAAATCTATAGATGGTGAACATAGTTTTAAAGATGTTAGATTAACTCTTACTGAAGAACAAGTTAAAAAAGAAACAGCACGATGTTTAAGTTGTGGTGCTTCAATTGTTGATCCACATAAGTGTATTGGTTGTGGAATTTGTACTACTCGTTGTGAATTTGATGCAATTCATCTCGTTCGTGATCAACCAGAAATGACCGATATGCGAAATGGTGATGACAAGATTCTTGGTATGCTTCCTTATGCCTTAAAACGTGGGATGAGAATTATAAAGAATTCGCATTCTAAAGAAGCTAAAGAAATGAGTAAGAAGAGAAAAGCTTATAATAAAGCACATAAAGCTGATAAGAAGACTAAACCATATACTGGAAATGCTGTTCCTAACGATTAATATCTATGCATGAATTAGGGATTGTTTTCTATGTTATAGACGCAGTTGAAGAGATGGCTAAAAAAAATAAAGCTAAAGAAGTTGTTTCTTTAACTTTAGAAATTGGTGAAGTCTCTTCGGTTATTCCTTCATATTTTAAGGAATGCTACGATTGGGCAATAAAGAAAACTAAATATATGAAAAATTGTAAACTCAATATGGTAATTATTGAGGGTATTTCATATTGCAAAAATTGTAAAAAAACATTTAGCACAACTAAATATGGTAAGACTTGTCCAAATTGCAAAAGCGACGATACCTATCTTGTAACTGGTGATGATGTGGTGATAAGAAATATTGGTATAGGTTAGTTATTATTAATTTTGCGATAATAATTTCGTTAATAGATGATAGATGAGATTTAAAGTCTATAATTTAAATTATGAAATATTTAAAAGTATTTTTGTTAGGTATTGCTGCCGGAATTGCAATCGCTTTTGGTGGAGCCGCATATACCGCTTGTACTTATTATGGTTCAGAAATTGCCGGCTCTGTACTTTTTTCTTGTGGATTGTTGCTTGTTTGCTCATTCGGTATGAAACTTTTTACTGGTCAAATTGGTAAGGTTTTCGAAAACAAGATTACATTCCTTTTAGACCTATTTATTATGTATATTGGAAATTGCATTGGTGCAATTGGTTGTGGCTTACTTGCTTCATTAATAATTCCAAATGATAAATATAAAGAAGTTGTTGATAAGATTGCTACTAGTAAAATCGTTCTATTAAACGATGTTGGCAATGAATGGTATAAAATACTTATTTTTGCTTTCTTTTGTGGAATTCTTGTTTATCTAGGAGTTGAAATTTTAAAAAGAGCATAGCATGGCATCACAAAAGTAGTGGGATTAATTCTTTGTGTAACCGTATTTGTAGTTTGTGGTTATTCTCACTGTGTTGCTAATATGTATTATATTGGTGATTCCTTATTTATTTTTAAATATCCGCTTGAATCGTTCTTAGGAATTTTAGTTGCAACTATTGGAAATTCTTTGGGAGCAATCTTTATTTGGCTAATATTTTATATTTGTAGTTATAAAAAAGTAGAGATTACAAAAATTAATTAAGATTGCTCTATTTATAGAATAGATTAGCTTTAGTAATCTCATCGTTAAACCCAGTTTTTGGATTTATTTTTTTAGCAATTTTTACTTTATAAAAGCCAATTTTCATTGTGTCTTCATTCTTTTGGCCATTTAGAATGCCTTTAACCAAAGCAATCATTTCTTCAACTTCATTTTGATCACATTCTTTTGGGAGATGACTTAAAAGAACCTTATTATATTTGCCTTCAGTTTTGGCCTGATATTTTTCAAGACTTGTAAGATATTCTTTTATAGTCAAACATCCTGGTAAAAATAGGAACGTTGAAGGATTGCAAGAATCGCTTAATATTATAATTTTGTCCTCATTAATCAACGCGGTCATCATTCCTTTAGTGTGACCATATAAGGATAAGAAAGTAACGCTCAAATCACCTAAATCAAAAGTATCGTTTTCTCGTAATTCAAGGTATTTTGCCACATGGTTTTTCGAAATATCATTGTTTTTAGGTATTGGAAGGGCGACATGTGTTAATTTAAAATTTCCTTTAATATAGGATTTAATAAACATTTGTTTGGATTGAAATTTTGCAGATTTAAAATCGTTTTTATTTAAATAGATATTTTTGTCGTTAAAAAATCCAACGCCACCAACATGATCTACATGGCCATGAGTTAAAACAACGTCATATGGTAAAGAAGTTAAAGAATCAACAATTTGTCGGATTCCCTTAATCCCACAACAAGTATCAATTAATAAAGCTTTCCTCTTACCAATTACAAGGTAAGAAAATTCGTTTGTTATTCCAATTATGCGGTATAAGTGCGAATTTAATTGTTCAATTTTATAATATGCATTTCCCATTAAAAGAGCCTCTTTTCGTATATTATAAAATGATTAAATAAAATATAGAAAAATATTTTATGATTTCGATTTAAATTTTTGTTTAAATTCTTTATTATTGTTTAATATTTTATGACAAAATACTGATTTACATTTGTATAAAACAGAAAAATACATTTTTTATCAAGATTAATAAACTTCTTAGTTTTGTTATGTTAAAATAATTACATGATTGCGAAAACAAAGGCAATAAAGGATGTTTACAAGCTAACAAGAGCTTTACCAACAAGAAATTTTGTTAACCCTAAATATGTATATATTTCGATTACAAATGCAAGATGTAATAAAGCGGAAATATATGTTAAACCTGGGGATAAAGTTAAATGCTGCCAAATTATTGGAAAACGAGATGGTGGTTTTTTTGAGCAAAATATTTATTCCACTGTTAGTGGGACAATTATTGGAAATGAAAAACATTATCATCGTTCTGGAAAAGAAATCGAATATCTAAAAATTGAAAATGATTTTAAAGATGACATGGCTGATACAATTTTTGAAAGAACGGATGAAGAAATTTCTAAATTAACGAAAGATGATATGACCGAAATTATTAAAAACACATCACTTGTTGGTTTGGGTGGTTCATCTTTTCCTACATATGTTAAATTTCAAACTAAGGATAAAATCGATACTATTTTAATAAATGGTATTGAATGCGAACCATATTTAACAACTGATCATCGTATTATGCTTGAGTTTACTCATGAGATAATCGCTGGCCTAAAGTATGCCATGCAAGCGTTTGGCGCCAAACGTGGTGTAATTTGTTTTAAGAAAAAATATGAAGATTTAGAAGAACTTTGGAAAGCGGTCTTAAAAAGTTATCCATATGACAATATAAGTTATTGTAAAGTTGGTAATTTCTACCCTCAAGGTTGGGAGGTTGAGATGATTAAATCCGCAACCGGAATCGTTGTAAAACATGGTACTTTACCAGCTAAATATGGGATTATGGATTTTAATGTTTCTACGTGTTTAGGCATCTGGCGAGCTATAAAACATAACGAACCAGTTATCGAAAGAAATATAACAATTACAGGAGATGGAATTGTTTTGCCACAAAACTTTAGGGTAAGAGTTGGTACATCTTTTAGAGATTTATTACCTCTAGTTGGTGGCTATACTCCTGGTGACAAAAAAGTCTTTATTATGGGTGGACCAATGATGGGAGTAACACCATCTACTGATGATGTAATTTTAACTAGAACTGTTACTTCAATTATTATTTTAAATGAACATGAATATAAGGAAGAACCATGTGTCAGATGTGGTTCTTGTGTATATAGTTGTCCAACTGGATTATTACCAGTGCAAATTATGAACGCAGTTAAAGCAATGGATAAAGAAAGAATGCTAGCTTTGAGGTGCAATGAATGTATTGAATGTGGTCTTTGCACATATTCTTGCACATCAAAAATACATGTTACCGATTATATTAGAAGAGCTAAATTATTAACAAAGGTTATAAAAAAATAGTATGGAATTTATCATTGAAAAAGCTCCACATTTAAGAAGAAGATCTTCGGCGACAAGGATGATGGCATGTGTGTTACTTGCATTATTACCATGTGTTATTTTTTCTTTTGTTGTTTATGGTTTACAAGCTTTAAAGGTTGTTGGGATTAGCGTTCTAACAATGGTTATTGCGGAAGTTGTTTTTGTTGGACTTAGGAATATGGGCCCTTATGATGGCGTAAAAAGAACCTTTAGCGAAAAACTTAAAAAATCGTATGCAAAATTTAGCATTACAAATATTGTTTCACCATTGGTTAGTGCAGTAATATTTGCAATGATTATGCCTGCAAGTGCTTCATGGTATCAAATTCTAATAAGTGCATTATTTGGGATTATCGTCGGTAAATTATTATTTGGTGGTTTAGGACAAAATATCTTTAATCCAGCTGCTGTTGGAAGAGTATTTGCGATGTTGTGCTTTAATGCGACATGGACATATAGCGGAAATAACTTCTTTGATGTTGTTGCTGGAGGTACGCCATTAACTCAACTTGATACATCGCTTTTAAATACTGGGAACTATTCTTTATATAACTTATTTATGGGATTCTATCCTGGAACCATTGGTGAGACTAGTGCTCTTTGCATTCTTCTTGGGTTGGTTATATTACTTGTTACAAGAGTTGCTGACTTTAGAACGATGTTATCTGTATTTCTTACATTTATTTTGCTTATTTTATTTGCGGGACTTGCCTTAAATGCACCAAATTTAATGCAATATATTTTGTATCACGTTTTATCTGGTGGTTTCTTATTTGGTCTGACATTCATGATTACCGATCCTGTAACAACTCCAATTACAAAACCAGGTCGAGTTATTTATGGTGTACTCTTTAGTTGTGTAACCATATTAATTCGATTATTTGGTGCTTATCCAGAAGGTGTCGCATATGCGATACTTATTGGAAATGTCTTTGTTCCGGTTATTGATTATTATAAATGGTCGACAAATAAATATAATTACAAACATTTAATCGTTGTTGTTTTACTTGTTGGTATTGTAACAACATTTATTTTTGCAGCACTATAAAGGAGGCCATATGAAAAAAGAAAATTTAAAATTATATCTTAAGACAACTCTTACATTATGTATTATGGCTGGTGTTAGTGCGGGCGTAGTTGGTTTGGTAAATTATTTTACTGCCCCAACAATCGCATCTAACTCTATTTTACGAGAACAGAACGCTTGCAAAGATATTTATGTTGACGCAACTTCTTTTAACGAAGAATATAATGCCGAAAATGAAAATAAATATGATTTTAAGTATATAGAAAAAGCTTGGCGAGCCCTTAATGGAGAATCTGATTTCTATGGTTTAGTGTTCCGTTGTTCTGGGAAAAATATCTATGGCGCTATCTCTTTAATTATTGGTTACAACAAAGATTATTCGATTGAAAAAGTTGAGGTAGTTGAAAATACAGAATCATTTGCAACTACTGTAAATGATTACATAAAAACTACATATAACGGCGATACTAACGTTAAATTTGATGACATTAGCACAATTGATGTTACATGTGGCGCAACCTATGGTGCAAAACTTGTTAGGTCAATGTTGCTTGAAGCTGGAAACGGGGCAAAAGAAATGATGTTTGGAGAATCTTATGGCAAATAATAAGCATGAACATTTAAAGAATTTAACCCGTGGGATTTTTATTGAAAATCCATTATTTGTGATGATTTTAGGAACTTGTCCAGCCCTTGCTGTTACTAAATCACTCGAAGCTGCTTTAGGAATGAGTATTTTGTTTATGATTACCTTAATTGGTTCTAATGTTGTTATTTCTTTACTCAAAAAGTTAATTCCTGAAGCAATTAAAATACCTTGTTATATTGTTATTATTGCTTCATTTGTTACGGTTATAAAAATGCTTTGCGAAGCATTTTTACCTGAGCTTTATTCAACATTAGGAGTATTCATTTCGCTCATTGTTGTTAATTGTATTGTTTTAGGAAGAGCTGAAGCATTTGCAAATCAAAATACTGTTTTTGATTCTTTCTTAGACGCAATTGGCATGAGTTTAGGATATGGTTTAGCTTTAGTTATTATGGCTTTAATTAGGGAAGTTTTTGGAACTGGTGGAATTACAATGGGTAACATTTTAACTTTTATTCCTTATTTTTCATTTGTGCCATTAGCTTCTTATAAATTGCAATTCTTCCAAATGCCAGCCGGAGCGTTTTTAGTGCTTGGTTTAATTCTTTGTGTTATTGCTTTTTATCAAAATCGCAAACATGAACATCAAGCTGTAAAAGAACGCTTAATCAAACAAGAACAGGCTCTTTTAGCGGCCCAAAATGAAAATAAAGCGTCAAATGTGGAGGTAAAATAATATGCAAACCAGTGCTGCTGTTACATTTATATTGGCAATAATAAGCGGAATGCTTGTTGATAATGTTTTGCTTTCGAGATTCTATGGATGTTGCTCATTTATTGGCGTTTCTAAAAAGGTAGAATCTGCATTAGGCATGGGAATTGCTGTTGTTTTTGTAATTATCTTTGCAAGTTTAATTTGCTGGCCAATTTATAAGTTTATTCTTGTGCCACTTGAGATTCCATTTATGGACACAATTACCTATATTTTAGTTATTGCTTCTTTAGTTCAATTTATTGCTATTGTAATTAAAAAATATTTACCTAAACTTTATAATTCTTTAGGTATTTATCTTCCTTTAATTACTACAAATTGTGCGGTTTTAGGCGTTGTTCAAGCAAATACCGATATGGAATATAGTTTTATGCTTTCGATGGCCAATGCTATTGGAACAGCTTTGGGATTTTTGCTTGTAATTGTGGTCTTTGCTTGTATTAGAAATCGACTAGAATCGGCAAATGTTCCAAAGTGTTTAAAGGGAACTCCAATTGCTTTAATAACTGCTTCGTTAATGAGTATAGCCTTCTTAGGCTTCCTAGGGATGATTAGCATCTAATATGGATATATTTTTAAGGGTATTATTTTCAATTATTGTTTTTGCGGTTCTTTTTGTTTTGTTTGTTATCTTATATAGGGTGAATAAAAAGACAAAAATACCAAAAGGTGCAAGAGAATTGGAACGAAATGAATTTTCATGTTCGCATTGTGGACATGCAGAATGCAAATTTTTTATACCTAACAAAGAGGAGAAGAAATAGTTATGACAATATTATATGCATTTTTAATATTAGCTGGATTTGGATCTCTTTTTGGTTTAGGGTTAGGAATTGCATCAATTGTATTTTATGTGAAAGAAGATAAACGAATTGAAGAAGTTACGAAAATGTTACCTAACGCAAATTGTGGGGCATGTGGCTATGCTGGATGTCATGATTTAGCTAAGGCGTTAGTTACGGGAAAAGAAGAACATGTATCAAGATGTAAGGTTGGGAAGAAAGAAAAAACTTACGATCCAATAATTGCTTATCTAGATGCTCATCCAAATGATGATGGAACAAAAGTAAACGTCAAATTATAATAATAGTAGAAGGAGGTGCATTGTGTACTCTAAAAAAAGAATTTTCATATCCCTTCTTTTTGCTTCGCTTTTGACTTCTTGTGGAAGTTCTAGTAATATTTCAAAAAATATTTATCCGTTTTCGACATATTTAACTATAAATTTTTATAACGAAAATAATGTAAATATTGATGAGATAACAAATATTATTGATGAATACGATAAGCTTTGTGATCCTTATAATGCTTATGATGGAATTAATAATCTTTATACAATTAACAATAGTAACGATTTTATAAAAGTAGACGCCAAATTGTATGATATTTTGAAGATGAGCATTGATGCACAAGAAAAAACGAATGGCTATTTTAATCCTTTAATCGGGAATCTTTCTTTAACCTGGAAAGAAGCAATTGAAAACAAAACTTTGCCAAATGATGATTTAATTTCTAAAGAAATTTTAGAAATTAATAATTCATCTTTAGAATTTAAAGATGATTATATGATTAAAATAAATGGTGAAGCAAATCTTGATTTGGGCGGAATTACAAAAGGATATGTTTTGAGTATTCTTAAAGATTATTTAGCTACTAAAAATATAACAAAATACTTAATTAACGGTGGTAATTCTTCTATTATTTTGGGAAATAAAAATGGTGAAGAATTTAAGGTAGGAATTAATAATATTGGTGCTGGATTTAAGGCCAAAGAGACTTCCATTGGCACTTCATCAGTTGATGAGCAATATTTTGAAGTCAATGGAATAACTTATTCGCATATTATAAATCCTTTTACTGGCTCAGCAGTTTCAAAACATGAAACTGTTGTTGTCATCAACGATAATGCGACATTAATGGATATTTATTCTACTGTGTTCATGATGCTTGATACCGAAGAAATTACTAAAATTGCAAATGAAAACAACTTTAAAGTGATTGTTATAGATAATAAACAGATTACTTATAAGGATAGTGAGATTGAATTATATGTTTAAAAAATATAAACGAGATATTATTTTGATCTCATCTTTACTAATAATAAGTTTATTAGCCTGTTTAGTTTATTTTAATTTTAATGGTTCATCTACAAATTTAGTTGCTAATATTACAGATTCTAATAATGTTGTAACGCAAATCAACCTTGAAAAAGAAACAGAAACTGAGCGAGAAATAATAGTCGATGGTTTACATCAAGATCTTAAAGTCGGTGTTAAACATAATGCAATTCGAGTAATTTATTCATCTTGCCCTCATCAAGATTGCGTAAAAATGGGAACAGTCTCAACGACTAATAAACCAATAGTATGCTTATATAATAAGGTTTACATAGTTTTAATAAGCAATAGTGATGGGAATGATATAAATATTTAACTATGCGTAAAAATTTAATTAAAAAGATATCTTTAATTTCAATTCTTGCTGCTTTAGCAATAATTTTAAGTATCGTTGAGTCATTTATACCATTAGGCATTCCTGGAGTTAAACTTGGTTTAGCTAATGTTGTTATTATTATATCTTTTTATGTTTTTAATTTTTGGTATGCTCTTGGGATTGCTTTTGTTCGTGTTTTTGTTTCTTCATTGTTATTAGGAACTATTTTTCAGATGGGATTTTTTATGAGTTTAACTGGTTCGATTTTATCTTTATTAGTAATGTTTTTATTAAAAGTTATATTTAAGAAATTAAGTGTAATTGGTATTTCGACAGTTGGATCTGTCTTTCATGTTAGTGGGCAAATATTAATTGCAATTTTATATATGGGAAATGTAATGGTTTATTATTATCCACTAATTCTAGTATGTTCGATTGTGACGGGGGTTTTAACTGGTTTTATATCTCTTTATGTAATGAAACTCAAAGTATTTAAAACTTTCAATTCTAGTAGCAATAAGGATGAACAAAAAGAATAGTTTTTAGTCTTAAATAAAATTTTCTTTTTTTGTCTCGTCAATAATTATTATATTTTAATGCCACAAACTTATTAAAAATAATTATTGATATTTATGAGATTTAGTAGAAAATAAAAGTAAGAGATAGTTTATATTAGCTTAGACAATTTGAGATTTATAAGAAATTTGGAATTGTTGGAAAATTATAAGTTACCATATTGATTTTCTAATAACGAAAGGGAATATAATGAATATTAAAAATTTATTGAGAATGAGCTTGCTTGGCTTAGCTTGTTTATTTTGTTGCGCATCTATTTCTTCGTTGAGCAAAAATACAGGAACAGCAAATAATGTTAAATATGAAATTTGTATAAAAACTGGTATTGATATTGGCGATGGATTTGAGGGTGATGTTTTTATCACAATTATTGGGGATAAAGGCAAGACTTCAGAACTTCATTATTTCGATAATGATGAAGCTAATTTTAATTCCAACGATTTAGATGTGTTTAATGATTCAAATGTTGATGTAGGGAATATTGAAAAAATTGACCTTCGTGTTGAAGCTAAAGATGAATGAAAATGTAATTATATAGCGGTTAATAAGTTATATTTTGATATTAATAAGTCATTTAATGGAAACACGAGCGTTGAAACGTTTACTGTTGATAAAACTAAGAAAATCTATCATTACGATATGGGTGCAACTTATGCTGGTGGTGAAAAACCAATTGCCACTTTTGCTTTTATTGAAGCCATCAATGATTATGCTTTTGCAAAAATTTACAACTATTTTGTTTGTGATGGCCAAACAAGAAGCGGATATATTGTTGGAACAAACGGTAGAATTGACCACATTCGTTTTTTAGCAGAAGATAGTTCATTTAAATTATCTTATATAAACATTAACGATGAAAAATTTTATGCTAACGATAAGAGCCCAACAGTCAAGACTAAATTTGCTAATAAAACTTATTATGAAATGTTTGTTAATAAATCTAATTATTTATCATTTGATGTGAAATTTAACGTTTCGGATGATAGTTGGTTTGCTGGAACAGATTCAACTGTTTATTTTAAAATTAGTGGTACAAATGGTGTGAGTAATGAAATATGTCTTGATACCAATGATTATGATGATTTTTGTAAAAATGATCATGACACTTATACGATAGTTACAAAAGATATTGGAACTCCTACCGCCTTCTCAATACTTGTTGATGGTTCTGATGATTTACTTCTTGATAGTATAGAATTTAATAATATAAAATACATATTTGATGGTAAATGGCTTAATGACGATGATGGTTATTTTAAAATAAGTGTAAATTCCGGAGATGAAACAGAAATTAATATTAATACTGGGTCAACCTTCAGCAATATGAATGCAGTCTATATTACGCTTGGTGCTGTTGTTATAATTATTGTGGCTGTTGCGATTATTCTTATTGTTCGTAAGAAAAATAAGAAAACGCCAAACAAAAAATAATTGTTAGTATTCAAAATTAAAAAAAGGAAAAAATACTATGAAAAAAATTAAAAGATTATTTGTCTTAATGTCTAGTTTTCTATTATGCGGTTCGCTGATGTCTATACAAAAGAATTCCACGGAAAATAAAACTAAAAAGCGCGATTATATGGTTACCGTGACCACCAGTAGTCAAAATTTTTCAGGCACTGATGGTAATGTAAAAATTATTCTTTATGGTGCAACAGGGGAGACAAACGCTATTTCTCTTGACAATGGTAAAAATAATTTTGAAACAGGTGAGACAGATGAGTTTCATATTGTAATTAACGATATTGGGGATATTGACGCTTTTCAATTAATTGTTGAACCAGATGGTGATAATTGGCGACTTTTTAAAGTTGCTATTGATCATTGGACTTATGCGGTTAATCAATCATATGAAATAGATACAATGACGGAAAAATTTGTTATTAATCATATGCAATATCAATATAAACTAGAAATGCAATGTTCTGCTTTAGAAGATTCTGGAACATATTCTGATATTTATGTTCAATTGTATTCAGGGGATGAATATCATGCTTATAGTAAGCTTGATAATAATGGCAGTGATTTTGATGATGGAAGTTATGGAGTTTATTATATTTCGGGCTTATACGCTGAGATTGATCGAATTCGTATTAAATCGAAAGATGGTTATAGTCTTAAACTATGTTGGGCAAAGCTAGATGGGGTGCAATATTATAATGGTGATAAAGAAATGGACCCAAGTTTACATACGGATAATAGTACTTATTATATGGATTTAGTTCCAACACCATTTGTAACATATAATGTTCGACTTAATGTTAGCGATAATTTCTTAGCTGGAACTGATGAAGATATCTTGTTTAACTTAACATCTAATAGTAATGTTGATAAATACTATTATTTTGAAACCGGAGATGATATTGATAGAGGGGACAATGTTGATTACACCTTTTATAATTCTACTGAATTTGGTGAAGTAAGTAAGTTTGGTATTTTAATTAACGGGGATGATGATATTCAACTTGATAGTATTGAATTTAATGGAACAAGATATAATCTTGATGAAAAAGTATTAAATACAGATGATGGCTGGTACACTTTTAACGTTGATAATAGTGGTAACACTGAAGTCAATGTTGGTACTTCATTAATCGTTGTAACAAACGCTACTTGGAGTATTATAACAACCGTTGCGATAGTGGAAGTTGCAGTGGCGGTATTTATGGTTGTTTATTTCATGAAGAAGAAAAAAGACAACAAAGATACTAATAAAGATACTAAAGACGAGAAGAAATAGATTTTTCATAATAAAATATATGGAGTAAATGTCGTAGCTAAGCAATAATAATATTATAGAAAAGAGATTTAAATGAGCGATAAAGAAGTGATGCTTGCTGTTTTGTTTTATGGATTGCTACTTATTAGTGCTATTTTTTCTTTTGTTTATGGAATAATTTGTTTCTTTAAAAAGGGCAAACCTCTATACGCACAACTTGTCACTTGTGGAATGGGATGCTTTGTGATGGCGTATATTTTCCAAATTCTACAGATTTTTATTACTAAAGAGATTGAAACTGGATTTCAAGTTGGAAATCTAGGAATAATTGGAGCAATGGCCTTCTTTTTCACCGCATCTTTTGGTGAACTTGATGATGATGTCGATGATGGATATAAATCCTTAAGAAAATATCGTCTTCTTGCTTTTATTGCACCACTTGTAATTCTAATTATTTATTTACCATCTTTATTTAGTTCAATTAGTATGCAAACAAAGATTGTTACGCTTGTTCAATTCATATTTATTGGACCAGCTGCATATTATAGTTTTAAGCATTTAATAATTCCTGATGTAGATGTTGGAATTGTTACGCCAATTAGAGCTTATAATTTAGTTCAATTATTAATCGAATTATTTTTAACCTTAGAACTTGGGGCCATTAATTTTAATGGTGAAGTTATGGCAATTATTTTTGTTGTAATACTTTCGATTTTATTCGTGATTAGCATTCCTCTTCTTAAGAAAGGAGTAAGTAAATGGACACGACAATAGTTTCTTTATTTATTTGTATAGCGGTTCCATTAATTTTGGTTCTCTTTTTCTTAGAAAAGAAAGCTAAACAAACGATATTATTCTTTATTCTAGGGATGTTTGTTTGTCTTTATATTTCAGGGATTAATGGGCTTTTATTAAAAGCTTTTAATAGTGATTATTTTTATGTTACAACTACAATTACTCCAATTAGTGAAGAAATCGCTAAAGCTATTCCAATCATTTTCTTTGCTTATGTTTTTACAAGTGATCGTAAAACTTTAATAACGATTTCCTTTGCTTTAGGTGTTGGATTTGCAGTTATGGAGAACGCTTATTTAATTTTAAATAATGATGATATTAGTATCGCATGGGCTTTTGTAAGAGCTTTTGGCGCAGGATTAATGCATAGTTTATGCACGGCTGCAGTAGGTTATGGTATGAGTCTTGTTCGAGAGAGAAAAAAGTTAGCCTTCTGTGGGACTTTCGCATTGTTGACTACAGCGATTATCTTCCATGCGACATATAATTTACTTGTTCAATCTGACTTAAAAGTGCTTGGATTCATACTTCCTGTTATTGCTTATGTTCCATTATTTATCTTTAATATTGTTAAATATATTAAAAATAAAAAGAGCGCACCAATTACGAAATAATTAGTTCACTTTACAAAAAATTTACATAATTTTAGCTCTTCTTTGATAGAAGAGTTTTTTAATTTTTTCTTTAATATATGCGTAAAAAGGAAAAGTTATGGAAAAGAAATTTATTTTAAGAAGTCTATTAGTTCTTGTTGGATTAACTAGTTTGGCAAGTTGTGGGGGAAGTAGTTTTGATTTAACAAAAAGTATTAGTGTTACAACTCGTGAAGATGGTAGTGGAACGAAAAGTGCATTCATGGAAATTATAGGTTTAAAAGGGAAGAGTGATGTTAGTAACGCAATTATTGCTACAGGAACAGCTGCTGTTCTTCAAGAAGTTAAAGGAAATCCATATGCAATTGCATATGAAAGTTTAGGTTATGTCACCAGTGATGTTAAGAAGTTACAAGTTAATGGCGTAGATGCAACTGTTGAAAACATTAAGGCAAATAAATACAAAATTGCCCGTCCATTAAATGTTATTTATAAAGAAGACACAGTTAAAAATTCTACTTTATTTACAAATTATTTAACTTATCTTCAATCAAAACAAGCCTATGAAATTATTAGTGAAAATGGTTATGTTTCAACTCTCGATAGCCCAAAAGAATACACAATTAATGGTGATTTAAAAGGAAGCATTAAGATTAGTGGATCTACTTCATTACAACCTTTAATGATTAAACTTGCAGCAAAATTTGAAGAACTTCAAAAAAATTGCACTGTTGAAGTATCTGGTGGAGGAAGTGGAACTGGTTATTCTAATGGTGAAAATGGAGTATCCGATTTTGGAATGATTAGTGAAGAATTTAAATCGACTAAAGCTCCAAGTTGTACTTACTATATAGTTGCAAAAGATGGAATTGCAATTATCGTAAATTCCAGTAATTCAGTTAATACAATTACTTTAGATGAAGTTAAGAATATTTATAATCTAGAACAAGATTCGGCAAGTAAGATTTCTACTTGGAAACAATTAGCTAATTAAAAATGGTTAAAACGTTTAGTTTAAAAAAAGAAAAAGATAATTTGATGAAAGGCATATTCTTTCTATGTGCCTCTTTTTCTATTATTTCTCTCGTTCTAATCATTGTTTATTTGTTCATAAATGGCATTCCTTTTATGAACAAAATTGGTTTCTTTAATTTTATTTTTGGTATTGATTGGAGCCCAATTAGCGATAGTCCAAGTTATGGAATATTCCAAATGATTGTAACAACAATCTATGTTACTGGACTATCGGTTTTATTTGGTGGAGTGATTGGTGTATTAACTGCAATTTGTTTATATAGGTTTATGCCTAAGAAATTAACAAACGTAGTTATGCAACTGATTAACCTATTAGCAGGTATTCCTTCGGTTATATATGGACTTTTTGGACTTGAAATCATTGTCCCATTTGTGCGAGATTACATTTCGCCTAATGGAGTGGGATATGGAATTTTGAGTTCTTCAATTGTTTTATCGGTTATGATCTTACCAACAATTGTAAGCATTTCATACACTTCATTATTAAGTGTAAATGAAATGTATTTTGAAGGCGCACTAGCGCTTGGAAGTTCAAGAGAAGAGGCAGTTTTTAAAATAATGGTTCCTGCAGCAAAAAGTGGGATTTTATCTGGTATTGTTTTAGGAACTGGTAGAGCATTAGGAGAAACCATGGCTGTAATTATGGTTATTGGTGGCTCTCCACAAATGCCTTCTTCTTTATTTCAAAGTGTCCGAACATTAACAAGTAACATAGCTATGGGAGCAACAGAACTAAGTGGAGATCCACTTAGTGCTTTAGTTGCTAGTGGGGTAGTATTATTTGTTTTCGCATTCTTGCTTAATGTCTCTTTTAGCTTTTTAAATAAAAAAGGAGGAAAAAAGAATGCAAAGAAAAAATAGTTATAGTGGAAAACGATTATTCTTCAAGAATCTTAAAATAACTACCTATATATCGACCTCGATTTGCTTAGTCGCATTGATGGCAATCATTATCGAGATTTTGGTTGATGGTATTCCTTACCTCAGTCTTGATTTAATATTTGGGGCTTATAACGATACTCCATCGATTTTTCCTGCATTAATTGGAACTCTAGAACTCGTTTTTATTTCAATAGTTATTGCTGGACCAATCGGAATTTTTACAGCAATTTTCTTAGTTGAATATCTTGATAATAGTTCATTGCTTGTACGTATTATCAGAATATCAATCGAAACTCTTGCTGGGATTCCTTCAATTGTATATGGGTTATTTGGTTATTTAATATTTGTAGTAAGCATGAATATGGGTTATTCATTACTTGGTGGAGGTCTAACTTTAGCAATAATGATTTTACCAATTATTGTGCGTTCAACTGAAGAAAGCCTTATATCAGTTCCAAATGAATTACGAGAAGGGAGTTTCGCGTTAGGGGCAGGTAAGGTCAGAACAATTTTTAAGGTTGTTTTACCAACAGCAAGTAATGGGATTATAGCAGCAATAATATTAGCAATGGGCAGAGTATTAAGCGAGTCAGCAGTTTTGATTTTAACTATAGGAATGGTCGTTAATAAAGTTCCAACAACTCTTCTTTCATCAGGAACAAGTTTAGCATTAGATATTTATTATTTTGCAAGTTATGGGTATCCAAATGAAGCTGCAGCTACCTCGCTAGTTTTATTGGTGTTAATTATTATATTAAATTTAGCCGCAACATTAGTCGGTAAACTTTCAAGAAGAGGTAAAACAAATGGAAAATAGTGGAATTATTGTTAAAAACTTAAATCTTTTTTACGGAGATTTTAAAGCATTAAAAGATATTAATATAGAGATTAAGAAAGAGCAAGTTACTGCTCTAATTGGTCCTTCTGGTTGTGGGAAATCTACTTTTTTAAAAACTCTAAATCGAATGAATGATTTAGTAAGTGATTGTAAGATTGAAGGTTTAGTAAAAATTGATGGTAAAGATATCTATGAAAAGAAATTTGATGTAAATTTGTTAAGGCAAAAGGTTGGTATGGTTTTTCAAAAACCAAATCCATTTCCAATGAGCATTTATGATAATGTCGCATTTGCGCCACGCACATTTGGTGTAAAAAAGAAAAGTGAATTAGATAAAATTGTTATTGAGAGTTTAAAAAAAGCTTCGTTCTATGATGAAGTTAAGGACAGACTAAAAGACAATGCTCTTGGTTTAAGTGGTGGGCAACAACAAAGGTTATGCATAGCAAGAGCTTTAGCTGCAAAACCTGAGATTCTATTAATGGATGAACCAACAAGTGCTCTTGATCCAATATCTACACAAAAAATTGAAGACTTAATAAACGAACTAAAAAAAGAGATTACTATCGTTATAGTTACACACAATATGCAACAAGCAACAAGAGTATCTGACTATACAGCATTCTTCTTGCTAGGTGAAGTAATAGAATTTGATAAAACTGAGAACATATTTAAATGTCCAAAAGATAAGAGAACACTTAATTATGTAACTGGAAGATTTGGATAAAACATGGGGGTATATATATGGAAAACGACAAATATAGAAAAGAAATTAATAAAATTTTTAACGAAATGATGAAGATGGGAAAAGCAGCCGAAAAAGCTATCGAAGATAGCGTTAAATCATTATTAGTGCGTGATAGAGATTTGGCTCAAAGCGTAATTTCAAATGATAAGATAATTGATGATTTATGCAAAAAAATCGAAAACGATTGTTTAAGAGTTTTGCTTCTTGATAAACCATTTGCTAATGATTTTTTAGAAGTAAGTGCAGCTTTAAAAATGATTACGGATTTAGAGCGTATTGGTGATTATGCCGTTGATATTGCTGAAGAGGTAGTTTCATTTCCTCTTGATGTTCCATTTATTAAGAAACTTGAACACATACCTTTAATGGCGAATATCGTTGTTAGCATGGTTGAAGATAGCATTAATTTTTATATTAATAAGGATGTTAAGGGTGCAAGGATGCTCGATAAAAGAGATGATAAAGTCGATGAATTGTTTTTGCTTATTAAAAATGAATTAATCCAAAAGATTAAGGAAAAAGGAGACAATTCAGATCAAGCCATTATTTTTATGATTATTGCAAAATATCTTGAACGAATTGGTGACCATGCAGTTAATATTGGCGAATGGGTTGACTACTCAATTACAGGTAGTCATTTAATTAGTTAGAGTGTAAAATTATCTTATGAAAAAACCATTAATTTATGCAGTAGATGACGAAGAAGCCATACGTGAATTATACAGTTGCACACTTGCGACTGCTGATTTTGACGCAAAAACTTTTGCAAATTATAAGAGCTTTATGGATGCTTTGAATGAAGAGACTCCAGATTTAATATTACTTGATGTAATGCTTGAAAAAGTTAGTGGCTTTGACATTTTAAAGGAACTAAAAAGTAATAATAAATTTAATAAAATACCAGTTATTATGGTTTCTGCAAAAGGTGATGAAATTAGCAAAGTAAATGGCTTAAATTTAGGTGCTGATGACTATATTGCAAAACCTTTTGGACTATTAGAATTAATTGCTAGAATCAATGCGAATTTACGTAAAATAGATTTTAATTCTGATAAAAAACAAGAATATAAAGATATTGTAATCGATGAAAAGAAACGTGAAGTTACTGTTAAAAACGAGATGATTGTTTTAACGCTTAAAGAATACGAATTATTGCTTTATTTTGTTAAAAATCACGATATTGTTTTAAAAAAAGAACAAATTTTTAATGATGTATGGGGTGAAGAGATAATAGAATCGAGGACACTCGACATTCATATTAATTTGCTAAGAAAAAAGATAATTAATAGCGAAACGAAAATCACGACTATTAGAGGAGTGGGGTATTTATATAAATGAGAAAAAAATTAGTATTTTTTAATACGCTTGTGGTTAGTCTCTCTTTAATTATTTTCTTTTCAATTAGTGTTGTACTTAATAAAAACGCAATTTATAACCAAGCTAGCAATGATATTGTTATGCTTACGGAAGCTTATGCTGATAATTATGATGAATCAATTAAAGAATTAGTAGTTTCAAACAATAATGTTCGTGAAACGATTATTGATAAAGATGGTAATGTTATTTTAGACAGTGAAGAAGTCGATGTTTCTAAACTAGAAAACCATCTTAATCGTGAAGAAATTCAAGCAGCATTAAATAATAATCCAAAAGTAGTTATTCGTGATTCTTCTACTTTAGGAGAAAAAATGTTTTATTATGCAGTCAAAGTAGATACAAAAACTTCCTATATTTTTATTCGTGTTTCTTTAATGGTTTCAAATATAAATGGTTATGTTTACTCTTATTTGCCTTGGCTAATTCTTCTTTTAGTGGCGACGATTGTTTTATCAGTTTTCATTAATATGCTTTATTCAAAAAATGCATTTAAGCCACTTGAAGGAATTAGAACTAATTTAGATAACATTAATAAAGGCATTTATAAAGAAAATATAACTTTAACAAATGATGAAGATTTAAATAAAATCATTGTTGATATAGGTGATCTTTCTCAAAAGATTCAAAAGACAATTCAAGAAGAAGAAAAAGAACGTGATGAATTAAAGCTTATATTTGATTCTGTATCTGATGGAATTATTTCGATTAGTAGCAATGGTTTTATTGTTTCGATGAATAAAAAAGCTTCTAATATTTTTGAAATCGAAAATTATGATGGATTAAAATACGATAGTTTAACAAGCAATAAAAGTTTAACGGATAAAATTAGTGAAGTAATTTTAAACAAAAAAGAAGTCACGTTTGAAGATTGTTTCGATGACAAAACTTATTTATGCGTACTTGCTTCTAACGCACGAAATGAGGTTTTGCTTGTTATGACTGATATCTCAATTGAAAAAAATAATGCAGATTTAAAACGAACATTTTTCGGGAACGCTTCTCATGAATTAAAAACCCCATTGACTTCAATTAAAGGCTTTGTTGAACTTCTTGAAATGCAGAATAAAGATAATAAATTAGACCCATACATTAAACGCATTAAGAGCGAAAGCGAAAGAATGCAAACTTTAATTGAAGATATGC
>Ga0172378_10001872_pt1 | contig 19515 bp, 14 predicted proteins | sample GrowelOW332metaG_FD_119755 | JGI IMG/M metagenome (GOLD analysis project Ga0172378, IMG submission 119755) | Groundwater microbial communities from an aquifer near a municipal landfill in Southern Ontario, Canada - Pumphouse #3_1 metaG | ecosystem: Environmental > Aquatic > Deep subsurface >... | reverse complement strand
TTTTATTAATATTAAAATATAATAAGAAATGAACGTACCATCAAATTTAAAGTACACTAAAGATCACGAATGGATTCGTGTCGAAGGAGAAGAAGCTTTTGTAGGAATTACTGATTTTGCTCAAAATGAGTTGGGTGATATAGTATTTGTAGAATGTGAAACAGAAGGTGAAACATTGGATGCTAATGAAGTATTTGGAACTGTAGAAGCTGTTAAAACTGTTTCAGAGCTTTTATTACCTGTAGCTGGTGAGGTCCTTGAATTTAATTCTAATATAGAGGAAAAACCTGAATTAGTAAATTCTGATCCTTATGGTGAAGGTTGGATTGTAAAAATTAAGCCATCAAACATAGCAGATGTTGAGAGTCTACTTAGTGCTGATGATTATAAGGCTACTATCTAATTTTATAAAAAAAAATAAACTATTATGTCTGTATGGAATCGTTTTCTGTACAGACATATTTGTTATTAAATATAGCTATAAAAGTTGAATATAATTCCAATGTAAAATATAAATACTTAATTATGACATTGATAAAATCTATTTCAGGAATAAGGGGTACGGTTGGAGGTTACCCTGGAGAAAATCTTACTCCATTGGATATAGTAAAATTTGTTTCAGCATATTTTGCTTGGGTAAAAAAAACAGTTAAAAAAGATAAGGTTTCTATTGTTATAGGACGTGATGCTAGAATATCTGGAGATATGTATGCAAGATTAGTTTCTGCAACTTTATCAGGATTAGGAAGTGATGTTATAAATATAGGACTTGCTACAACACCTACAACTGAAATAGCGGTCGTTGCAGAGAAGGCAGATGGGGGAATAATATTGACTGCAAGTCACAATCCCAAACAATGGAATGCCCTTAAATTATTGAATTCAGATGGAGAATTTTTATCAGCAACTGAAGGTCAAGAAGTGTTAAAACTTGCAGAACAAGAAGCTTTTGAATATGCAGAAGTTGATGACTTAGGAGCTATAACTTTAAAGGATTATACCAAATATCACATTGATAAAGTGTTATCCTTAAAATTAGTAGATAAAGCTATTATAGACAAAGCAGATTTCGCAGTAGTAGTTGATGGAGTAAATTCCGTAGGTGGTGTAGTCATACCTTTACTCTTAAAGCAACTAGGTGTAAAGAATATTATAAAACTCAATTGCGATCCTACTGGAAAATTTAATCATAATCCAGAGCCCATTCCTAAAAATTTATCTGAAATTTCAGAAGCAGTTAAAAAGAATAATGCAGATTTAGGTATAGTTGTAGATCCAGATGTCGATCGTTTAGCACTAATTTCTGAAAATGGAGAAATGTTTGGAGAGGAATATACTCTTGTAGCTGTTGCAGATTATGTGTTAAGTCATACTTTAGGCTCCACAGTTTCTAATTTATCTTCCTCAAGAGCTCTGCATGATGTTACTGTATCTTATGGACAATCTTATACAGCGTCCGCAGTAGGAGAGGTTAATGTTGTAGATCAAATGAAAAGAACTCACGCTGTAATAGGTGGAGAGGGGAACGGTGGAGTTATTTATCCAGAAAGCCATTATGGGAGAGATGCTTTGGTTGGAGTAGGCTTATTCCTTTCTCATTTAGCAAAAGAGAAAAAGAGCATGACAGAATTGAAAGCTACTTATCCCGAGTATTTTATTTCCAAAAATAGAATAGACCTTAGTCCAGATATGGATGTTGACAAAATTTTATATAATCTAAAGATAAAATATTCTTCAGAAAGAATAACAGACATAGATGGTGTAAAAATAGATTTTGACGAAGGATGGGTTCATCTTCGTAAATCTAATACTGAAGCTATTATAAGAGTTTATTCAGAGGCTAAAAATGAAGAATTAGCTAATAAACTGGCATTAGATGTTATAAATTCTATTGGTGTATAAACAAAGTTATTGTTATTTATATATGAAAAAAATGAGAATGCAATTTTACTTTGCATTCTCATTTTTTATTGATGATATCTTATCAGTGATGTTTTAACTATGACAAGATATAGGTGTTTTGTCATTGATATACTATAGACCATTGAATAAGGAAAATTTACTTTCTTCTTTTATTTTCCTTTTTATTTTCTACAGACCACCCAAATTTACCTATTTTTTTACCTAAACGATAGTAATTGCCATGGACATATACCAATGGTAAAGCTTGATTTAAATCAAATTTACCACTCTCTTTATTTAAGAACTTGTCATCGGCCTGTACATTTACAACTTTAGCCATAAACATATCGTGACTTCCAAGTTCTATTATTTGAGTAACTTTGCACTCTATAGATATTGGAGACTCTACAATGATGGGTGCAGAAATTTCTTTAGATTTTCCTGGTGTCAATTTCATTGTTTTGAACTTATTATAGTCTCTTCCAGATTTCACTCCACACCAATCTGTAGCCTTGGCTAATCCTTCTGTAGTAAGGTTTATAACAAACTCCATATTCTTTTGAATAATATCATGAGAATATCTTCCTTTTCTAACAGAAATATAACACATAGCAGGATCAGAACAAATTGTTCCAGTCCATGCTACTGTAATTATATTGTATTCTTTAGGAGAACTTCCACAACTAACAAGTACACTTGGTAGTGGGTAAATCATAGTTCCTGGTTTCCAATTTAATTTCATCTTTTTCTATTTTTGCTATTTTCTCTTGCTCTTCTCTCTTGCTCTTTTTGCATTCTTTGAAGCCTAGCTTGAAAACCTGATTTTTTTACGGGTTTCTTTTGAGCTACTTGAATATCATGTAATAATTTCTCATCATTAACAAAGTATTTTTTAATAATCCAAGTCTGTATTATTGTAAATAATGTAGCAATAAAATAGTAGTAACTTAGTCCAGCAGAGTATTGGTTGAATACAAATAAGAACATAAGAGGCATAAGATACATCATAGTACTCATTCCCTTCATCTGTTCGTTTTGAACTTGATTCTTACTATTCATCCATGTATAAAGAATATTAGTAGCAGTCATTAATAAACAAAATAAACTTACATGATTTCCATAAAATGGAATAGTAAATGGAAGAGTAGCTATGGAGTCGTAAGACGCCAAATCTGTCGCCCATAAGAAACTTTGTTGTCTTAATTCAAAAGCTCCTGGGAAGAACCAGAATAAAGCTATTAATATAGGCATTTGCATTACCATGGGCAAGCAACCTCCAAGAGGATTAACTCCGGCTTGCTTATACAATTTCATAGTTGCTTGTTGGCGTTCCATACTTTTTTCTTTAGGAATCTTACTATTAATTTCTTCAATCTGAGGTTTTAGTACTCTCATCTTGGCCTGAGATAAGTAAGATTTATAAGTAAATGGGAATAATGCACCTTTAATTATAAGTGTTAGTAGTAAGATTATTATACCATAATTAATAGTTACATGATCGTGAAGGAATGTGAATAATGGAATAACTACATATCTATTGAACCAAGCTAGCCAACTCCATCCTAAATTTACAAGTTTATATAATTCTATATCATTACCATATTCTTTAAGAAGATTAAAAGAATTAGGACCGAAGAAAAATTTCATAGAATAAGTTTCAGTATCTTTTCCATCATACATCAATGGAATTTCTGCTGATACATTTTTCAACATATTATCTTCTTTACTAGTTACTGATTTTAATTCAGCAGATGTAAAAAAATCATCAGCTATTAACACAGAAGAGAAGAATTGTTGTTTACAAGCTACCCATTTTAATTTAGCACTTATACTTTCTTCATCATCTGAACTAGCAGATAAATTATCTACGTCATCAGCAAGAAATTTATAACTTAAATCTGTATATCTATTTTCGAAATCTTTACTTTTCTCAAATTGAGGCATATCCATTCTCCATGTTAAGGTTGGATATCCAGTAATTACATTTCCTAAGTTTTTGATGATTACTTTGTATCCTATCTCATAGCTATCATTTGGAATAGTATAAAGATATTCAATATAACCCTCACTTGTAGATAACCTCATAGATAGTATTTGAGAACTATCATTTTTAGTTACAGTAGGAGTGAAATTAAAATCTTTAGTGTTTACATTTTGTCTGTTTATACTTAATAATAAACCTAATTCTGAACGTTTTGCTTTCCAAAGATATAAAGGTAGTGAATCGTGTGTGGTAAATTCTTTTAACCATAAGCTTGAAATAGAACCTCCTTTAGTATCAAATTCAATCTCAAATTTTTTACTTTTTAAAGTAATAATTTGATTTGTTGTACTATCGTTATTAAAAACAGAAGTAGAATCATTTGCTATTGGTTTTGCTATGTCAGCGAAACTAGCAGCTTTTTCTGCTTTTGTTTTTTGTTTTAATTCTGCAATTTTTTGTTGAGCAGTAGTAATAGAATCTTGTACACGTTGCTTTTCAAGATCTTCTTCGCTAGGACGGTTAAAATAAGAAAATCCCATTAAGATTAAAAATATAATAACAAGTCCTGTGATTGTGTTTTTATCCATTTATTTAAAATTTTTTATTAAGAAAGACATGCTTTTACAAATGCTACAAAAAGAGGATGAGGTTTAACAACCGTGCTCTTGTATTCTGGATGGAATTGAGTACCTACAAACCATTTTAAAGCAGGTATTTCAATAATTTCAGTTAATCCACTAGTTGGATTAACACCAGTTGCAATCATTCCTGCTTTTTCAAATTGTTCTTTATATTCATCATTGAATTCATATCTATGACGGTGTCGTTCCGTAATTAATTCTGTATTATATGCTTCATAGGCATGACTACCAGGAAGTAATGTACATTCATAAGCTCCTAATCTCATAGTTCCTCCCATATTGGTTATCTTTTTCTGACTTTCCATAAGATTAATTACAGGAAATTTTGTTTTAGGATCCATTTCTACAGAATTAGCTCCTTCAAGATGTAATACATTTCTAGCAAATTCAATAACAGCCATTTGCATACCAAGACAAATACCTAAAAATGGAACATTATTAGTACGAGCATAATTTATTGCTATCATTTTGCCAAGGATACCTCTATTCCCAAAGCCTGGTGCAACTAATATACCATTTGAATTCTTTAATAATTCATCGCAATTATCCTCATTAAGTTTTTCACTATGAACCCAATTAATGTTTACTTTACAATTATTTACAGCCCCAGCATGAATAAAAGATTCTATTATGGACTTATATGCTTCATGTAATTCTACATATTTACCAATTAGAGAAACTGTAATTTCATCTTCGTAGTTTTTAAGTCTATAAAGGAACTTATTCCAAGCTTCAAGATTTGGCTCTCCATTAAGAGGTAATCCTAATTTATTAAGAACTATCTCGTCTAGTTTTTCTTCAGCCATTTTAATAGGAACTTCATAAACTGTGGAAACGTCAATAGATTGTATTACGGCATTTGTATCTACATTGCAGAACAAACCAACTTTTCTACGAAGATCTTTACTTAATTCATGTTCTGTTCTTAGCACTAATACATCTGGTTGAATTCCTTCTTCCAGTAGGGCTTTAACTGAGTGTTGAGTTGGTTTGGTTTTCAATTCACCAGCTGCAGCAAGGTAGGGTACAAGAGTAAGGTGTATTAATACGGACTTTTCTCCTAATTCATATCTCAATTGTCTTATGGCCTCAATATATGGTAAAGATTCAATATCCCCAACGGTTCCACCAACTTCAGTAATTAATACATCAAGATCTTCTGTCTTACCTAATTTAAGAATATTCTTTTTTATCTCATCTGTAATATGAGGTACTATTTGTACTGTTTTTCCCAAATAATCTCCCCTTCTTTCCTTGTTAATAACATTTTGGTAAATTCTACCAGTTGTTACATTATTAGCTTGAGAAGTTGGATGACCAGTAAATCTTTCATAATGTCCCAAGTCAAGATCTGTCTCTGCACCATCATTTGTTACATAACATTCTCCATGTTCATAAGGATTTAATGTACCTGGATCTATGTTTATATATGGATCCAATTTTTGATTAGCTACCTTATAGCCTCTAGCTTGCAGCAATTTTGCAAGAGATGATGCAATAATCCCTTTTCCTAAGGAAGAAGCTACACCTCCTGTTACAAATACGTATTTTGTTGACACTTTATTATATATTTAAATGTTATTTTTTGAAATCAGAACAATGATAAACAAACACTATTTATCAATAAAACACAAAGATAGGAAATATAGAATTTTTACGCAAAAAAAAACGGAGTTATTACTCCGTTTTATATGTTAGAAATTATTAAATCATTTTAAATACTCTGTGATTTACAGATAAATAAGGTAGAATTAAGATTTCTTTATCAATAAAAGTTGATTAAATCATTTTATCAATTTCTCTTAATTTTTCCTGTAAAAGACTTAAACGTTCTTTAGCTTTTTCAACTTTTTCTTCCATTTCTCTAATAATAGTATCAGATTTAGCTGATTTAGTAAAGAAACCTATATTATTCTCTAGAGTATTAACGTCATTCTCAATTTGTTTGATTTTTGAAACTAACTTTTCTCTTTCGTTGATTATTTTATATTCTTTGTTATTTCCACTTGAAAAAGTATTAATACGAGCTTTAAATCTTTCTAGATTTCTTTCGTGTTCATCGACATTTAATTTGTCGAAATTCTTATTCATAGCTTGACGAAATGAATCTTGTATGGAATTTTTTTGTTTGATTGGAACAAATCCAATTTCAGACCATCTCTTTTGGAAATCTTTTAGTCTATTTATATCATTATTCCTATCCTCAGAAAATTCAAAATTATTTATTTCCTCAATTAAATCTTGTTTTAATTTTAAATTTTTGTCTTGTTCAGCATCAATGTCTTTAAAGAATTCAGATTTTCTATTAAAGAATTCATCACAAGCTGCTCTAAATCTACCCCATACTTTGTTTGAATATTTCTTGGGAGCAGGACCTATTTTTTTCCATTCTTTTTGATAAGAAATGATTTTATCTGTAGTTGTTCTCCATTCTGAACTATCTTTGATAGCTTCAACTTTTTTACAAAGTTCAACCTTTAAGTCTAGATTTTTCTCTTGTTCAACATTCAATATTTTAAGGAATTCGCGCTTCCTATTGAAAAAATCATCACATATACCTCTAAATTTTTTGTATATTTTATTTCTTTCTCTAGGTGGTACTGTTCCTGAATAACGCCACTCCTCCTGTAATTCTATAAGATTTTTAGAAGCAGTATTCCATTCTGAAATTTTAGCAAATTCTTGTTTAGCTATTTTTTCAGCTTTTGCACATAATTCCTCCTTAGCTAGAAGATTGTCTTCTTGTTCTTGCTTTAAGGTATCTAGGAAATTATGATATTTGTCGTTTATTATGGTTGTTGCAGCCTTAAATCTATCCCATATGGATTCTTTATATTCTCTTGCAACTGGACCTATTTCTTTCCAACTAGCGTGAAGTAACTGAAGTTGTTTAAATGCGGTTGTAGTGTCATCTGATTGTGCTAATCTCTCTGCTTCAATACATAGTTCTTCTTTTTCCTCGTAATTTTTCTTCCAATCTAAATCTCTAAGTTCTTTATTAATTTTAATAAAGTTATAAAAATTCTCTACGTAATGGTGGTAAGTTTCCCACAAATTATTGACATTACCAACTGGAATCATTCCTATGTTTCTCCATCTCTCCTGTATAGCTCTAAATTCAGCAAAAGTATCATTCCCAGATTCTTCTTTTTCAACTAAAGCTTTAAGGTCTTCTATTACTTGTAATTTTAATTGAAGATTTTTTTCTTTTTCCTCTTTAGTTACTTCATTAGGTTGAATTCGGGGTTTAGGATTTTTTGCAGTTTCAGAATCCGCTTCTACTTTCTTTTCAGAAGCTTCTTCCTTTTTGCTAATTACCTTTTCTTTGTCGGTAACTTTTACTTCCTCTTTTTCGATGCTTTTCTTTTTTTCGGCAATAGGTTCTATAGCCTTTTCATCTTTTGAGTCCTGTACTTCAGTCGGAGTTTCCTGAATTGATTTGGGATTATTAACAATGTTATTAGGGGCTTGAGAGATTGGCTCTTTCCCCTTTTCTCCAGATGCAATTACTGCATCTTTATTAGGTGTAAGTTCTTCCATAATGATTAAAGTTTGCTAGGTAGTTACTTCACTACATTCAAAGACGAAGATAATTATATTTTTTATATTATACAATTAATTTAATGGAAATATTAATATTTTATGTATATTTGGTGCTAGACTGAAGTTCATGGGAGTTTAGAATAACTTCCTATTAAAAATATAAATAGGAATATTATATTTTTAATGTATTTAACTAAGTCTTTATTTTACTTTAATATTTATAAAAGATTAAATTTGAAAGAGATAGCTATAATAATACTTAATTGGAATGGGGAGAAATTATTAGAAAAGTATTTACCTTCAGTAATTAATAATACATCCAAAGATTTAGCAGACATAATAGTTGCTGATAATAATTCTACCGATAATTCTATAGAATTTTTAAATAATAATTATTCTGAAGGGATTAAAATTATCTCTTTAGATAAAAATTATGGTTTCGCAGGAGGATATAATAGAATAATTGAAGATCTAGATTATAAATATGTTGTTTTGCTAAATAGTGATGTAGAGGTCTCGAATAATTGGTTAGAGCCTCTTTATAAGCTAGTATCTCAGAATAAAGAGATAGCTGTAGTTCAGCCCAAGATTTGTGCATTTAAAGATAAAACAAAATTTGAATATGCTGGAGCAGCAGGTGGATATATTGATATTTTCGGGTTCCCTTTTTGTAGAGGAAGAATTTTAAATTCTGTGGAAAGTGATGTTGGGCAATATGACGATACAACAGAGGTTATGTGGTGTAGTGGTGCCGCTTTGTTTATCAAAAGGGACGTATATATGAAGGTTGGAGGTATGGATGAACGTTTTTTTGCACATATGGAAGAGATTGATATGTGCTGGAGAATTTCCAATTTGGGATACAAATTATATGAAACATCTAACTCACTTGTATGGCACTTGGGAGGTGGAACATTGCCTATGAATCATCCTCATAAGTTATTTTTAAATTATAGAAACAATTTATTAATGCTTTATAAGAACATGCCCTTTCTCCGAAGATTCTATATCATGTTTATACGTTTCTTTATGGATTTGGCATCTGCATTTATCTTTCTGATTCAAGGAAAAACAAATAATTTTGCTTCTGTTTTAAAGGCCTATATAGCATTTTTAAAAATGAAAAAATATTATAAATCACCTTCTAAGTATGTGAAAAATAAAAATATTTATAAAGGGAGTATAGTACTAAAATATTTTATTTCTGCTAAAAAATTTAGTGATTTAAAGTGGAAACATTGATGTATTATTTAAGTCTTTAGATACAGATTTAAATAGAGATATTGACTTTTTTTGGGAATAGGGAATAAACCATTCCCCAAAAAAATTGTCATATAGTTGTAGATATTCGAATATTGAGATATAAAAATTTATATAATGAATGAAATAAGTGATGGTGAAATAATTTTATTGTTTAAAAGTGATAAGCAAAAGTCTTTTAGCTTGCTTGTGAATCGTTATAAAGAGCGTTTATATTGGCATATTAGGAAAATTTTGTTATCCCATGAAGATACAGATGATGTATTACAAAATGTATTTTTGAAGGTTTGGACTAGTTTAAAGGATTTTAATTCCAATTCGAAATTATATACATGGTTATACAGAATTGCTACAAATGAGGCTTTAAATTTGATTGCCGAGAGGAAAAGGAAAGTTTTTGGTAATTCTATTGAAATATCTAATTTACTTGAAGCAAATTTAGAAAGTGATGTTTATTATGATGGAGATGCTATACAGACAGAGCTACAAAAAGCCATACTCAAGCTCTCAGAAAAGCAAAGACTAGTATTCAATATGAAATACTTTGATAATATGAAATATAATGATATGGCTGAAATATTGAACCTATCTGTAGGAACTCTTAAAGCTACTTATCATAATGCTGTGAAAAAAATAGAAGAAACTCTTAAACTTGTAGATATAATTAATTGATGGATATGAATAAAAATAATAATACTATGGAAAAGAAATTTGAAGGTGGCCATGGACATAAAGCCCCATTTACTGTTCCAGAGGATTACTTTGATAATTTTACTGATCATATGATGAATAAAATACAAGCCGAAACAAAGAATGGTGATGTTTATTTATCAGGTAATAATGATACAAAAAAAGAAAGGAAATCATCTTTAATTAGAATAATAAAGCCAGCTTTCGCATTAGTTGCCATGGTGGGATTTGCTTTCTTTTTTGTAAATATTATTTTTCCTTTAGTGGTTAATGATAATGATAAAATTATAGGAAGAAATTCTACCACATTTTCGAGAGAATCAAATACTATTACAGCCTCCTCTACAGGAGATAGCTTTCAATTCGATAGTGATTTTAATCCTACAGACGAAGAGATTGCTGATTATTTATCTGCAAATGTAGATGATATTGAGGAGTTTTATAACGATCTTTAATACCTAGCTATTTAAGATTGCTTATGGTAATAAATTTGTCGAGATAGAAATAATAAAACGAACATGAATTTAGCTTGCATGCAACTTGAAGCATTTTCAAATAACTTTATAGTAACAAAAAATTAAACTTATGAAAAGGAATAAATTATATTTAAATAAATTATTTTTAATGATAATTCTTGTATTGTCTTCTACCTTTGTTTTTGCACAAAATGAAAAGGGAGATAAAATGTGGAAAAAATTTGAATCCCAAAAGGTTGCCTATTTAACTCAAGAATTAGATTTAACCCCTCAAGAAGCCTCTAAATTTTGGCCAATATATTACGAGATGCAAAATAGCCTGAGAGAAAATGAAAAAGAGAGTAGAAAATTAATGATGGGTTTAAAAAATAATAAAAATCTTAAAGAAAAGGATTATGAGAATATTCTAACAAAAGAGTTGGATTATTCTATCAAGAGGGAAACTATTATTAAGTCTTACTATAAACGTATGTTGACTATTATATCACCTTCGAGATTATTAAAACTACGTAAAGCTGAGAGAAATTTCAAAAAAATACTCTTTAATAGAATGGGTAGAGGTAAAAATATGAATAATAGAAAATAAATATTTTTACTTGTATACAATTTGTATTATATAAGTAGATTATGTACTTTTATAAACTTATATTATAGGTTTATAAGAGAGCGTAGATACTTACATACGTTCTATATTTATTGCTAAAAAAATTAACGTATGAAAAAAATATTTATCCTTTCTATAATTCTACTATTTTCGCTTATACAAAGCGGTAATACTCAAGCACAAACTACTAATTATTCAAAAAAGTGGGAAAATATTGATTTTAAAATCAAAAATGGAGATGTTAAATCTTTAGTCAATGAACTAGACAATATTTATATTTCTGCTAAAAAAGAAAGAAACTATGAACAGAGCATAAAATCTCTTATTTATATATTAGGAATAAAGTTATCTACTCAAGATTTTTCTTTAAGACAATCATCCTTTCCCAAAAAGGAGAGTATAACTAGACTAGAAAATGAGATTGATAATTCAAAGGGGATAGAGAAGTCGCTTCTTCAAAATATACTAGCTAAAGTTTATTTTTATAATAATTATCCTTCTTTTAGGCGTAAAGATGGAGTAGATAATCTCAAAAATGATTCTCTTTATAAAGAAATTACATCTTTATTTGAAGAAAGTATTGCTAATAAAGAGATATTGCTAAAAAAGAGAGTGAGAGATATTTCTGCAATAGTCTCCAATATTGAATATTCGGAATTGTCTCCTTCTTTATATGATATACTAGTAAATTCTTATATAGATTGTCTCAATAATCTTAAAGATGTAGAGTTACAGGCTAAGTCAAAAATTCTGGAATTGTATGATAATCTAATTGAAGCTCATATAAATGACAGGGATAAAAGTGCATATTTGTACAATAAGATTCAGAAGCTTAAAATATTGGCAAATGGAGATAATAAAATAATTAATAATTCTCTCTTCGTTCTTGCCGAGTCTAATATAAAAGAACCTTTTGCTACAGAAATTTTTTGTATGCTTGCTAAAAATTTAAAAAAAGAAAATAAATTTAAAGAGAGTGTCGGAATTTGTGAAAGTGCATTAGAAAGATCTAAGCCCAATAAATGGACAAAAGATTGTGAGAGCTTGTTAAAGCAATTAAAAGCGATTTCTATTAAGTTACAGATACCAGGAGTTAATAAGCCTGACAAACCTTTACCTCTAGTTATTATTCATAAGAACATATCTTCTTTTGATATTACACTATATAGAAATAAATCCTATGCAGAGGGATTGGAGACTGCAAAATCTACTGACAAATCGGAAGAAAAAGTGTATAAAAAGCATATTAAATTAAAGGAATTTGACGATTATGATGTACATACAACTATTTATAGATTAGATCCACTTCCCAAAGGAGATTATAAAATAGTCCTTTCTTATAATAAAAATAGTACTTATAAAAAATCCTTTAAAGTTGGAAATATATTTTACTACACCTATAATTTGAATACTAATACTCAGACCATACAATTCGCAGATTTTGTAACTGGGGCTCCATTAGCTAATCAAAAGGTAATCTTTTACTCGAATTCTGATACAAAATCTACTTCAAAAACATTAAAGGGATACGTTAAGACTGATGAAATGGGTCGATTAAGGTATAATAGTGAAAACTATCCTAGCAATGAAATTGCATATTTCCCTGATTTGAAAGATGCTGTTCTCATACTAGATAGATATTTAGACAGGCCATTGTATAGCAATAGTAACTCTCTATCTAAAATTACTTTTTTTACTGATAGAAGTGTTTATAGACCCTTACAAACTATCTACTTTAAAGGAATATTATCTCAGACAATAAATGATACATCTAAAGTCCTAGCAAATAAACGAGTTCGTATTTTCCTTAAAAAAGACAAAGAGATATTATCACAGCAATTAATTTCTAATGAATTTGGAAGTGTATCTGGTAAATTTGTGATACCCTCCTATGCTATTGGTAATTACTATTTAGAATGCTCTGATTACTATGGAACTTATCCCATAAAGGTCGAACAATATAAACGGCCCAAATTTTATATAGAATTAAATGAGATTCCAACAACTAATGTACTGGATTCTATTAATGTACTATCAGGAAAAGTTATGACTTATTCTGGTTTCCCTTTACAACATTCAAAAATTTCTTATAGTATACGAAATGAAGAGCAAAGAATGTTTGGAGCTTCATTAAGTTCTAATGATTTTTCCCATCAAGGAAGTGTAGTTACAGATTCTTTAGGAAACTTTATCATTAAATTTATTCCCAAACATAAAGGACAAGATATTAATTACTATAAACTAAGTATGTCTGTTTCTGATATAAATGGAGAAACTCACATTAAAGAAAAGAGTTTTTCAGTTGCTTTATATCCTAATAATCTAACTATAAATACTAAATCTAAATATTACAATAATGAAAAAATAAGTTTTTCAATAAAGATGATAAATTCCAAAGCTTATACATTACCAGTAAGTGGAGATTATTGTATTTACAAACTTAAGCCTGAGGATAGAGTAATATTTAATACCAATTTTTATAGTAAAAATCTTTATCAATTATATGAGTATAAGGATTTTATCTCATATTTTCCGCATTTGTCCTACGATTTATCTAAAGAGACGGAACTTCCTGTAGAAAAATTGGTTTATAGCGGCAAATTAAATTATAATACTGATTCTATAACATTAGATACTAAATTAAAAAGAGGTTATTATTTAATAAAGGCAGCTACAATCCTTAAAGGAGATACTATAAAATCTAAAAAAGTTATAAAGGTTTATAATTCCAAGACGGAGAAATGTGTAAATAATGAATTTTTTAGAATCTATTCAGATAAAAGAGAGTACAATTATGGGGAAAGTGCTACATTAAATTTTATGAGCGACTTGGGTAGTGGTTATGTCTATTTACTAAAATCGGCTCAATTAAAATCAATTCCCCAAAAATTAAATACCTCTGACATTGGAAAAACAGGAGATGAGGATGTATATGTAGTTAAATTAAGAAAAGGGAAAGGGCAATTAAAAGTAGCTCTAAATGATAAATCTGATTTTAATTTTGATGTATTATTCATAAGTGATGTTAATTATTATCATACTAATTACAGATTGAATGTAAAATCCAAACCTAAAGCAAAATTAGAGTTTAAAACTAAAGTATTTAGAGATAAAACTATTCCTGGAAGTAAAGAGGAATGGAGTTTTACCATAGATAATAAGGAAGATAAAGACATCTTTGAGGTAGTAGCAGCTATGTATGATGCTTCTTTAGATGTGATTAAAAGTAATAGTTTTGAAAGAAATTTGATTCCCAAGTTTAATAATCTAAAAAGGAATTATATTTTTATGCCCCGTTATTTTAGTACTTTGAATCCTAACTTTATTTACATAGATTCATATTTCCAACAAGTAAATACTAAATTTAATTATATATCATTACCAAGTTTCCAATATGTCTATGATAATTTTTTAAAATATTTTGAATCTAGCAATAGATATGATGTTCCCATGATGTCTACTTTTGTAGGGACTCCTACTAATATGATGAGAAAAACTAAGGGATTGATTGTAGAAGGTTATAATTCTAGTACTTCGGATCAGTCTAATTCCGAATATAATATTGACCCAACAATTTTAAACAATCCAGCTACTACTACTTTACTGAATGCAAATGATATACAAATAAGGGATAATTTTGATGAAACAGCTTTTTTTTATCCAAATATAAAGACTAATGAAGATGGGGATTTTACAATAAAGTTTACCTCTCCAGAGTCTTTGACATTATGGAAGCTATTGCTATTTGGACATAATAAAAATTTGGATTACGGGAATGCAGAATTTTTTATGAAAACTCAAAAGAAATTGATGGTAGTTCCTAATATGCCTAGATTTTTGAGAATGGGTGATAAGATAATATTGAGCGCTAAAATATTAAATCTTTCTGATAAGAATCTTGAAGGGCATGTCGAACTTAGATTTTTAAATGATAATACATTAAATTCAAACTCTGAGCTTGCAAAAGGAAATGTAAATGAACTGTTCCATAATAGTAATTCTATTAAGACTTTTAAAGTCAAAAAGGATGGAAGTACTCAAGTGTATTGGGAGATAACTGTTCCTGAGAAACTAGATTTAGTTAAATACCAAATAATTGCTTCTACAACTAAAGTGAAGGGAGAAAATGAATTTTCAGATGGAGAACAAAATATACTTCCAATTATCTCTAATAAGATTCTAATAACTCAAACTATGCCTATTTCTTTAAAGGCCAAGGAAAGCAAAAAGTTTTATATGAATAAATTATTAAATTCGAATTCTTTAAGCCTCTCAAACTTTTCTTTAACTTTGAATTTGACAATGAATCCTATTTGGGATGCTATCAAAGCACTTCCATATCTTAGTAAAAAACACTTTGAGAGTTCAGATCAATTATTTTCTAGATTATATGCAAATATAGTTTCTTCTTACCTACTAAATTCATCTCCTAAAATAGCAGACTTTTTTAAGGTTCACAATTCCAAAAAAGATTTTGAATCTAATTTAGAGAAAAATGAGGAACTAAAATCTATCTTATTGGAAGAAACTCCATGGCTTGTAAACGCTAGGGATGAAAAAGAAACTATAAAAAATTTAGCACTACTATTTAATCTAAATAATATTAGAGAAGAGTATTCTAGAACACTACAGCTACTAAATTTAAGAGTGGCTAATGATGGAGGCTACCCATGGTTTAAAGGAGGTAAATCTAATGAAATGATTACTACAAATATTGTAGCTGGATTTGGAAAACTAGCTAATTTACTTGGTAAGGAAAATCTTGATACTAAGGTTTACACTTTAGTAGAAAAGAATATAAATTTTCTGGATAAGCTTGTAATAGACAAAATTAACTTAGCTTCAAGTAAAAATATTAAATTTGATATAAAGAACTATATCTATTATCTATATGCGCGAAGTTTTTGGAAGGATAAATACAAATTACCAAAAGAAATAACCTCCTTTATACCTAATTTAAATAAAAATATTTGGGAATATTATAGTTTAAGTTTAACTCTAAAATCCTATTATGCTACTATTTTAAATAGATATGGTTTTAAACAGAGCGCCAGAAAGTTAGTTCATAATTTAAAGGAAAGTTCAGTTGAAAGTAATATTATGGGAATGTATTGGAAAAACAATATAATTTCTTCGGGATGGTTTAATTCCACAATTGAGGCCCAGACCGCTGCCATTGAAGCTTTTGCAGAAGTAACACCAAATGATAGCTCTAGCATAGAGGAAATGAAAGTATGGCTGGTGCAGAACAAAAAAGTTGTTGCTTGGAATACTCCAAAGGCTACCGTCGAAGCTGTAAATTGTCTCCTTCAACATGGAACTAATTGGGTCGATTCATCTGGAGATGTTACTATTAAAATAGCTGATAAGAAATTAGATGATACTAATAAAAATTTTATTAAGAAAGTATGGAGACATTCAGAGGTGGATAAAAATCTTGGTAGAATAGAAATCGAAAACAATTCTCCCACTCCAATATTAGGTGGTTTGTATTGGCAATATACAGATAATATAGCTAAGATAGAAGCCTCTTCTTCGGATGCTATTATTCGTAAAGAAATGTACGTTAAGGAAAATGATGGAAATAAATTAAATTATATTAAATTAGAAAACTTGCTACGTCCCTTAAAAAAAGGAGAAGAAATATTGGTTAGACTTATATTTACTACCGATAGAGATATGCAATATATTCATATAAAGGACATGAGAGCTTCTGGTTTGGAACCCCAAAATATGCTTTCAGAATATCATTATAATAGAGGTATTTATTATTTTGAGGCTATAAAGGATTTATCTACAAACTTTTTTATAGAATATCTTCCTAAAGGTGTTCACGAAATCGAATATTCTTTAATAGTTAATAATGCAGGTACGTTCTCCTCTGGAATAACAGTTTTTCAAAATTTGTATGCTCCAGAGGTAAGTTCCAATAGTAGTAGCACTATTTTGAATATTTCGAACTAATCTATTGGTCTTAGAATTTGTTTAATATCACGTAAAAATGTTTAAATATAAACAATATGAATAGATAATACGTGTATAATTAACGTTTTGTCTATGTTTAATTATTATTTAACATGTTAGGACTATAAATATTCTTTTTTCATAAATAATATTTATACCTTTGCGCCCGAAATCAAAATAAGCTAAATTTTAAGAATATGATAAAGTATATTAAAGAACAATTATTAAATCCCAGAGAGTTAAAAAATTTATTATTGATAGCTATAGGCACGTTTATTATGGCAGCTGGATATGTATTTTTTATAAATCCTCATCAGAATATAGTACCCGGTGGTGTCTATGGTATAGGAATTGTTGTTAATAGTTTAACTCAAGGTATGTTTCCAGATGGAATATGGGGCTTTATGGCCAGTACATTTCATCAATATGGAGATGGTATCCCTGTGGGTTTGACTGGTTGGATAATAAATATACCTTTAACAGCCTTAGGTGTTTGGATATTAGGACCTCGTTTTGGACTTAAGACTATAATTGGATTTTCTTTATGTTCTTATTTTATGGATTTATTGACAACATGTTATGGTACTACACCTTTAGCTGAAGATGTGTTATTATCATGTATTTTTGGGTCAATATTAATTGGAATAGGATTAGCTATAATCTTTAGGGCAAGGGCAAATACTGCTGGTTCAGATATTATAGCAATGATTGTTCACAAATATACTAATATACCACTAGGTCAACTTATTATTTATATAGATTCTCTTATTGCTATGTTGTCCTTATTGACAGCAAATGGAAATTGGGAATGGCCATTATATTCCTTTATAGTAATTTATATTACTGGTAAAGTAATAGATTTGGTATTAGATGGAGAAAAATTAGAAAGACAAGTGACTATAATATCTGACAAGCACAATGAGATTAAAGATTTTATTGTAAACAAACTTGAAAGAGGGGGAACTTTTCTTTATGGTAAAGGTTTTTATAGTGATGATGAGAAAAAAGTAATTTTTGCAATAGTAAATAGAAAAGAATTAATGTTATTGGAGGATAAGATACATGAAATTGACCCTAAGGCTTTTATTTCAGTAGTAGTAGCCTCTGAAATATTAGGTGAGGGTTTTAAATCATTATCTAAGAAGATAGATGAAAGTAAGTGCTAAATTAGATGTTTAGCTTTTAATATGAATAGTATATGGAAAAAATAGAAGATATAAAATATCCAGGTTGGGGTAATCCTAAAGCTGTAATTGCAATACACAATAATCAAGCCCATATACCAGGAGTTAGTGATTTTGATGAATTAACAGATTTTAATGGAGAGTTAGAAGCTGAAAAAATAATAGATGAGCTAAGACCGAAGGAGCTAGGCAATTTTGATAATTGGATTATAATGAAGCCTGAACTTATACTTCTTAAATATGATAAAGCTACAAGTACTTATACTTTACCTAGTGGAGATATTCCTCCTATTGAGCATAGAGATGATAAGAATGGTATTCTACATAAAATAACTATTCCAGGGGAACATAAGCCCATGGCTAAGGCTTTTAGGGTAGATTCTGTTGTTGAGATAGAAGGTTATAAATGGGTGGGCTTAAGGTCATCTTATGACGTACTTACTAAAAGACAATATATTGCTTCTGTAAAAGCAGTTCAAATGATATATTGGGATATGGATTATAAGTTTTGTAGTAATTGTGGAACTCCACTTGAATACAAGGATTATAATCTAAAACAATGTCCTAATTGTGGTAAGATGTTTTTTCCAAAGATAGCACCTGCAATGATAGTAAGAATTGATAAGGGAGATAAGATTTTTATGGTTAAAGCTAAAAATTTTAGAAGAAAATCTTTTTTTGGTTTAACTGCTGGTTTTATGGAAGTTGGTGAGACTCTTGAAGAATGTGTGGAAAGAGAAGTGTTTGAAGAAACTCACATGAAAGTCAAAAATATTAAGTATTTTGGAAGTCAATCATGGCCTTAACCTGGAAACCTTATGGTTGGATTTACTGCTGAGTATGAGAGTGGAGAAGTAGTACTTCAGGAAGAAGAGCTTTCCGATGGAGAGTTTTTCGGATATGATGAATTACCTCCAGTTCCCAAAAGATTGAGTATGGCTAGAATGCTTATTGATGATTGGATTATGAAAATAAAAAATAAATAACACATATGTATGTGGAAATATTTTATTTAATTAATATTATCACTAGTTAAATTTCTAAACCATTCATTAAAGTCAATTTCTGATGCAATATTATATTTTTTTCTAAGTCTATTTTTTCTTAATTGTACGGCTCTATTTGTAACAAAAGTAAAATTAGCTAGTCGTCCCTTAAAAAAGTGCTTTTACAAATTTTAAATTTATCCGATTGCTAAATTATTTGAGTAATCGGATTTTTTTTTGAAAAATTGCCTTATTAATGGTAAAATAATATAGAGCCAAAG